>Ga0105356_10005266_pt1 | contig 12290 bp, 15 predicted proteins | sample GOMGulsemesocosm_3_FD_83502 | JGI IMG/M metagenome (GOLD analysis project Ga0105356, IMG submission 83502) | Methane-oxidizing microbial communities from mesocosms in the Gulf of Mexico - GOM9D Gulf of Mexico | ecosystem: Environmental > Aquatic > Marine > Cold seeps | place: Gulf of Mexico...
CCAATCTTTAGCGCCATTGATTAAAGCTCGCCATTTCGGCTTGACGGATACGCTCGCGCATCTGGCGGTCCTTTCTGCGCTCGCTTATGTTATGCATCGCGGTATTTTCAGTCAGCATACGTCGGAAATCATTAATCCGACTGGTTTGATTCAAGTCGATAACAGAAAAGTGACGATGCTGCGGGGCAACACTGACTGAATAGGGCTGGTTATATGAGTGGTGGTATGAATTGCTGTACGAGTTGTAGCCACTCGCATTTGCCGCACCTACGGTGCAGATTGTTAATGTAACGCCAGCCAGTAATTTAGTTAAAGTTTTCATGTCAGTCTCCCCAGGAGTTAATTTGTTTGCTTACCCCTATAACGTTCCTCCACCCATAATTTGGGAAAACTTTTCACATTTTTTAATGACTTAAAAAAACTTCTCCGCTCTGAAACAAAAATTCTTTCTCAGCCCATTGCTTTGCCAAACTATTTTGATCATTTTTTCTCTATGAATTGAGGGCAGCCCCTATCAAGCCACTGTTCATTATCAAGCTCAGGGAGATGAGATTCCTTCCTCTCTTCTGGTGTCAAACAAGTTCGATTCTTCGGAAGAGTTTTTATTGCATCTTGAACAAGGTTTTGAGAAAGGATTAATCGCTCAGTCGTAATATCATTTTTTGGTGTAACCGATTCAACAAACTTCAGTTTCCGATACCCATCAATACTTTCAACAACTTGGTCCTCAACTCGCCACAAAATAGCACTTCGCTCCGTAGCCGTAAGAACCCGTTTCTCATCAGAGCTAAAATTTATATGCTGAATATTACCGATATGAGAAAAAGATTGAACTGGTGCTTCATACAACTGCTGATTACTCTTCCATCGCAATACTTTTTTATCTGAGGCTGTTAATAACTCACTACCATCATCGTTATAAGCAATTTTATTTATTGGATCTTTGTGGGGGAAATACTCAAGCGCCTTCCACTCATCGATATGGGTATCAAATGATATCTTAGATGCCGTTGAATCTGAGTCATGTGTAGAAGACACCAATAAAATATCTTTATCCGTCGGATGGGGGGCCACATGCCCGATATAACCTTGTGACAGGAAAGGGTTAAGAATTAATTCACCTGTTTCAGCTGAAAAAACACGAACCTGGCCGCGCCCCATACTGCTCATAGCAACAATTAAATCTTTATTATCAATACTGAAAGCAAGGTGGTTGATTCGCACAGTCCCCGCTTTAATACTCGGAAGCTGTTTGCCGGACCCCAAATCCCATACTGTAAAATTATAAGCAGACCCAGCTGCAAAATAATTACCATCAGAGCTTAGAGCGCTGAGAAGAAAATGGTGGTCTGTATTTAAAAGATCAATCGGTTTCTCTTCCTCAATCGACCAAACCACCACTTGGTTTGCGGAAACTGCAATAAATCGCTGCTCGTCCGGCAAAAAAAACACCCGCTTAACAATAGATGTGTCACCCGTTGATTTATTGTCAAAAGTCTTTAACTTATCTCGAGTTCCAATATCCCAAAGGCTAATCAAACCGTCCTTTGTTGCAGTCAAAATTCGAGTTCCGCTCTGATCGAAAGAAGCATGAGAAACCCCTTTCTCGTGGGGGAATATATGCAACTGCTTACCTGTCGATGCTGACCAAAGAACAGCCGTTTTATCTACCGAAGTGGTAAGAATCAACTTCCCATCAGGGCTAAAAGAAGTAAATGTAATTTTATTGGTATGCCTGAGCTCGGCAATTTTTGTATTTTTTCGTTGTGCGTTTTTTAAAGCCAAAATGGCCTCATCAGTTAACGGCCTAGAGTGCCCCTCAAATCCTGATATGCTTCCGTATAATCCTGGTAAAGCATTTAAAGCCAATAGCATAGCCTTATCATGAAACCCTTTTTCAGCTGCCTGAGAAGAGAGGTCAGCTAAAAAAAGGTTTTGCGTAACAAGCATTTTTTCTTTAATCACGCCGCCTTTTTTCTCTTGAGTAACAGCCCAGGCAGTTAACAAGATGAGTGAAAAGAAAACGCTAGCAGCTGCAACCCAGCTAACGCGCTGCTTTTTTCTAGCGCTTTTTATTGAGGCGCGAATGTAGTGTGTTATTTCTGGTGAAATATCTTCGCTTCTTGTTTTCAGATAACTTTCAGCATCGGATAATGGCTTTCCTTTCGGTAATAGCCTTTCCCTGATTTCCCCATCGCCTTTCCACTGCTTAGCTTCTTGCTCTACTCGCGCCAGCCACTTAAGAAAATCATGATCACTTTCGAGCCACCTAGCTGCACGCTCCCAGTGACTTAATAACGCTTCATGGGCAAGCCGCACAATAGAGCTACCGTCTTCATTATCTTTAACAAGCAGTCGAATATCAGGCGCAGACAAACACTCTATGATGTGATCAAGTATCGCACTACCATTAACTTGTAATTCAAATGGCCTTGCTACAAAACGTTGGCTTTCTTCATCCCAGCGTACAAGTTGACGTAAGAGGTAAGGCGTTGTTTCCTGCTCAGCTGTCTCCAGCCCCATATAAATACGTTCAGCTACCCGACCAATACTGCCCTTTACTCCTCCAAAGCTCTCATAAGCATCAAAGGTTAACTCCCGTTTCTTTTGGTTTCTGGAAATAAAAAGCTCCGACAGCGTATATTCCAACAAAGGCAATACGCCGACTTCATTTGAAGCGTCTTCCCGAATCAAGTCAGATAACTTGCCTTCTGAGCTGCTTTCATAGGTCACGCCTGCAAAATGCGCTGGCATCTCAATCATTTGCTGAAGTGCCAGGTTGTCAGGCTGTTTCAGGTTGTAATGGTTCTTCTCATCAAACAAGCCGGCCAGAGGACTAGCCTGATAAGCCGGGTAAAAATCATTCCGGAGAGTTGCCAAAACCCATATCCCCGCTTTATGTAGCGAGTCCAAATAGTTAACAAAATCCTGGAACACATTATCCGGATAGCCTTGTGTAAAAAGCTCTTCCAGTTGATCAACGATAAAAATCAATTGGTTGTGGGGCTGAGAGGAAACTTCACTTGCAGCAAATTTTAATGACTTTGGCGTAACATCAAGAAGCAACTCTTCAGGCATTTGAGTCGCTTTCCATGCACGATGCAGGCTAGTGTCCCAACTAGCATCCCCGCCTCTATTTCTGGGTGTATAAATAGCCCATTGATAGTCAGTCTGATCTCTTTCTTGTGAGCGTTTGGCCAACTCAGCCAACACACCGGCTTGGGCAAGGGATGACTTACCACTGCCAGACGCACCAAGAATTAAAACAGCGCCTAACTCCTTTAATTTAGTCCTCACTTCAGCCACTTCGGTATCACGCCCGAAATACATACAGGCATGTTCAAAGCCAAAAGCTTCCAACCCGCGAAATGGCGAATCAAAATAAATTTTCTGGACTCGCATGCCTAACTTTTCAGCGGCTTCATCCAAGCGATTAACAGGCAATAAACGAATATTTTTTCCGGCTGCAACCTTATGTAAGCTCGATGAAATTTCCGCTTTTGATTCAGCAGGAAAAACAACCACGCCATGCTCAGGCAAGGCTTCTAGAGCAGCCTTAACTTTTTCAGGAATTTTAGCTACCGAAAGCACTTCACCTAGATCACCGATTCGTCCAGTAGCGGCCAGTGGAGGAAAGGTTTCGCCACCTAATGCTTCACCAAGCAAACCCAAGGCAAAGGCCAGATCAGCGCTCCGCCCTTCAATATTGATATTCCCTTTGAGTTGCCCACTCAAATCAGGGAGTTTATAGGTAACCCGCTGAGAGCGACGCTCATAAGCCTCTGACCATAGCAACTGGTAGGCTTGTTCCGCGCTCTGAGTTGCAGAAATATGGAGGTCACTCTCCGTTGAGACATCTGAGCTGAGCCGAACTTTAAGCGTGTTACTAATGACGCCTCGCTGCAAACGAAGCGTTAGGGGCACCGCAATACCATCGGCACTATCAGCTAATAATAGCCAAGTGCGCACCATCCCTGAATAATCCATAGAGTCCCCTAGATGGATATATCCGATGCCTTTAACAAGTCGTGCAACTCTTGCTCTCGGTATCTAACGACATCAACGGATAAACCAATAGCTGCTGAGATTTTATCGCGACTGTAACCCATCCAGCTCATGTCAAAAACCTGTTTCAGCTGTTCCGCACGATTGGATATTTTCTCATACTCCTTAGTCAGCTTTGCTCGCCCAAACTCATTATCCGCAGCTTTTAAAGCAGCTCGCACCTGATTAACTTTTTGTTCGATAACCTGGTACACCGACCAAATAAGCGCCGACTGATTGTCGGCCAACTCTTCATTTTCATCGATCAACTGTAATGATGAAGACGTATCATCCTCTTCAATACTCTCTAGTGAACTCATCCTATTAAATTTACGATAATGCTCTATGGCTTTGTTTTTCCCTATCGTAAAAAGCAACGCGGCACTTAATTCGTCGGAGGTCTTTTCGCCGGACAAACAGAGTTGCAGCCATTTATCCCACACAGCTTGAGTAATATCCTCCGCTTCATCTTTATAATCACAAAGAACTTTTCTTATAAAATTGTAGAGCTTCTTGCCATGTCGCTCATAGAAAGTATTAAATGAACCCGCATTACCTTCCAAGTAAAGCGACATCAACTCTGAATCGGTTAATTCTTCCAACTTGATTGACATGAATTATGCCCCTTTAAAGTCGTTATATTTATTATCACCAACTAACATGCCATTTCCCTGACATATCCAATTCAGAAAAAAGCACATCGCCTTCAATTTCATCGCTGGTTAATTCACCTGATATAACAACTGTTCCCCCAATACTCACTTCCACATGGCGACCCTTCCACTCATCAAAACGATCTTCGTGGAGCTGCATAACAATCGTGCCTTGATTCGGATCCCTATCATCTTCATAAATCCACAGCGTCCAATCGCCACTTTTACTTTTTAATTTTCGCGCTTTTGTTTCTGTATCTTCTGCAGCCGCCAACACCAAAAACTCATCTTGAATTCGGTTTTGATCAGCCTGCCTTTGCCTTAATTTCTCAGCTACTTCTGAAGCCATTGACTTCACACGCAGGTCGAGATCCGAAGGGGTATCAACTTCATCTGTTTTAAAGTTTTGATGCAGTTGAGCCAAAAAACGGTCTAGCTCTTTGTTAGGAATATCTGATTTAGTCATGTTTTTACTCATCATCAGTCTTGTATCAAACGTATCATCATCATTCAGCGCCAATTTACAATATTTTTCCTTGAAGACTGGCAAAGTTAACTCATGGAGAACGCTTCTTTAGCGGTAGTAATAAGATTCGGCCATTTGGGCTTGTCGGATACGCTCTCGCATCTGACGGTCCTTTTTGCGCTCGCTTATTTTATGCATCGCGGTATTTTCAATCAGCATACGTTGGTAATCATTAATCCGAGAGGTTTGATTCAAGTCGATCACAATAAAGTGATGGAACTGCGGAGCAACACTGACTGAATAGGGCTGGTTATATGAGTGGTGGTATGAATTGCTGTACGAGTTGTTATATGAGTTGTAACCACTCGCATTCGCCGCACCTACCGTGCAGATTGTTAACGTAACGCCAGCCAGTAATTTAGTTAAAGTTTTCATGTCAGTCTCCCCAGGAGTTAATTTGTTTGCTTACCCCTATAACGATCCACCACCCATATTTTGGGAAAACTTTTACATTTTTTAATACCTTAAAGTTTCCTCCCGCCCAAAACCAAAAAACCCCTGACTTCAACGAAGCCAGGGGCCTTTTACCGATTCCTCCAACCATTCAAACCGATTAGCTCAAGTCGCGGGTTAGAAACCAACCTTTAGCGCCATCGATTAAAGCTCGCCATTTGGGCTTGTCTGATACGCTCGCGCACCTGACGGTCCTTTTTGGGCTCGCTTATTTTATGCATCTCGGTATTTTCAATTAGGATATAGTCGTTGATCAAACCTGTTCGACTGAGGATGACAGTACTGCGGAACAAAGTTTCCTGTGTTCGGTGTGTAACATGAATTCTGCGAACTGTAGGATCTGAATGAGTGGTATGGATTGTAGTTATAGCTGTAGTTATAGCTGTAGTTATAGCTGTAGTTATAGCTGTAATTGTAGCTATATGGGTTATAACTAGCTGCATTGGCTGAACCCACGGTACAGATCGCTAACGTAGCACCGGCCAGCAATTTGGTTAAAGTCTTCATTTCAGTCTCTCCAAAAGTTAATTTAATTGTTCTCCTCTATAACGCCCCACCACCCATAATTTGGGAAAACTTTTACATTTTTTTAATACCTTAAAGTTCCCTCTCGCCCAAAACCAAAAAGCCCCTGACTTCAACGAAGCCTGAGGCCTTTACCAATCACCAACCATTCAAACCGGTTAACTCGAGTTGCGGATTAGAAACCAATCTTTAGCGCCATTGATTAAAGCTCGCCATTTCGGCTTGACGGATACGCTCGCGCATCTTATGCAAAGCATACCCACATCCCACAGGAGGACTCAACAAACGAACCTGCATATTTTTACACGCCAACGGAAGCTCCCGCTCAATAATATACGTCTTCAAATTGATATCCCTAATTAAAGACAAACAATAACCATCTGAATTACGCACGTAATCATTAGTCCGAGAGGCTTGATCCAAAGAGGTAACTTTATAGCCCTGGGGTGGATTATAGGGCTGATTATATGAGTAATGGTATGAGTTCCACTCGTAGCCACTCGCATTCGCCGCACCTACGGTGCAGATTGTTAACGTAACGCCAACCAGTAATTTAGTTAAAGTCTTCATGCCCATCTCCCCAAGAGTTAATTTGTTTGCTTACCCCTATAACGATCCACCACCAATAATTTGGGAAAACTTTTCATCTTTTTTTAATGCCTTAAATAATCCTCACCCAAAACCAAAAAACCCCTGACTTCAATGAAGCCAGGGGCCTTAATTAATTCATTCCGCCCTTCATTCAAACCGATTAACTCGATTCGCGGATGACAAACGCCGCCTTAGCGATAGTAATAGGAGTCGGCTCTTTCGGCTTGACGGATACGCTCCCACATCTGACGGTCCTTTTTGCGCTCGCTTATTCTGTGCATCGCGGTATTTTCAGTCAGCATACGTCGGTAGTCATTAATCTGACTGGTTTGATTCAAGTCGACAACCTTAAAGTCATGATGCTGCGGAGCAACGCTGACTGAATAAGGCTGGTTATATGCGTGGTGGTATGAATTGCTGTACGAGTTGTTGTTCCAGTTGTAGCCACTCGCATTCGCCGCACCGACGGTGCAGATTGTTAATGTAACGCCAGCCAGTAATTTAGTTAAAGTTTTCATGTCAGTCTCCCCAGGAGTTAATTTGTTTGCTTACCCCTATAACGATCCACCACCAATAATTTGGGAAAACTTTTGATCTTTTTTAATCGCCTAAATAATCCTCGCCCAAAAACCCCTGATTTCAACGAAGCTAGGGGTAGAGATCCTGATCGCAATCATAAATGCGCTGTCTATCCCCCCCTTCCTAAAATTGGACAGGAATACAGCGATGAAATAAGTCTAAATCGTTTTGATGCAGATAATAGAGTTTAAGCATTCAGCCGTAACTAAAAGCCATGATAAAACGTTATCGAATAGCTCACTCTGGCGATACTGAGATATCCACCCTGACGCCAAAATGGTCAGACAAGTGCCTCTCGGTAGCAGGTATAGGCCGCTGCCCAATCAGTTTATAGTTGAAATAAACTCCCCGTTCAAAGCGTTGGTAGATTCGATCCAGTCTCCTGCTTGGCTCAAACCAATATTTGGTTTCCTCAGCCCATGGATTACTATCCACATCATAGGTCGGCGTAGAGGTAAAGCCACTCCCCTTTGCAGAATCTTCAAGAACGCCACTAATAAACGCCTCCTCTTCACTGCCATTTCCAAAATTAAAGTCTCCCCCCAGCAACAGGTTTTTCGCCTCTCTTGCAGACGCCAAAACCTGAACAAGCTGTTCTTTCCGCACACTATGATCAGACAACGGACTTTCAAGGTGCACATTCACCACTGTCAGCATGTCATCTAAAATTGGTAGTTGTAATTCAACCAACTGTGCGCTGCGCTGCATATTTGAGGTTAAAGCCAATACGCTGGAGCTTTGCGGCTTTTGTCTTGTAAGTACAATATTTTGATAGGATTTTCTTTCACTGCTCTCGATTAAAAAATAGCTCTTTGAAATAGGGTGCTGCTTTAAGGCCTTCAGAAAAGTAGATGTCACCTCCTGTAGTAAAACAATATCGGCTTGTTCGCTTTCTAACTCATCCAATATCAGCGGGTAACGCACTTTCCCAGAAACATCATCAAACCAAACATTCCAGGAGATAACACTGAGCGTTTGACTGTTACTATTTGCGTAAACAAAGGGCGAGCAAACCACAGCCCCCATAAGTAAGTAGGCTACTAGCAAGAATCGATTCAAATTTAACATTTTTTTACACTTCATCCTCTGAAGCTTTATGATCAACGTTAACGTTTATGAGAAGCTATTAAACCCTAACTTACAAACCATTAAAAAGAGAGCCCAAAGGAAACCTCAAACATGGAGCCGTTGCTTTTACAAATTATTAAAGGATTGCTCTTCTTTGGTTTTCTTCTCACGTTACGCTGGTTATTCAGAACCAAAGGACAGAAATTCACAAAAGACCTTCAACATAAGCTTTTCCCAAAATCTCAGGAGCTGTTGCGTTACGATAAACGGCCTTTCCACCTTCGCATAAATGATGTTCGAAGAAAAACTAATTCCGGGGTATATCAAGGCAAAGAAATCCAAGCAAAAGGACTGCTCCCCGTTCATAAAGAAACAAGGATTGCCTTTGTCACGTCAATTTTTGACAACACGAATGGTGATTTTCAGCCGGTCCATTCCTTATCAGAGAACTTCAGAGAAGAATCCAGTCCTGCATATCAGGATGTTTTCTTTCATGACTACGCGAAACCAGGCAAAAAACTCTCAGAGTGGTCTTATATCAGTAATTTTTCACCCTCTTTACTCGTACCACCTTTCAGTGGTTCACGAGGCTTGGTCGTAGTAGTGCGCATGATGGATATTTCTAACCCTCCGCCTGAAAGGGAGCTCGAATACAGCGATGAATGGAACCTAAAGGTGCTTTGGGTTCAGGCTGTTGCGCTTAAACACACATTTTCGGTTCCAGGCTATATGGAAAACACAGCGGCTAAAACCACCACTCACTCAGATCCCGGAATGTTAGAATTTTATAAAACTCCGAATTAAAAACCTACATCAGGCATGAAGTACTGTTTATAAAATCAGCGACTGGCGCGACAAGCCGAGCTCTTACGCCATTCTCTTAGGAGGCAATAATGACAGAGAATCGAGATAATGACGAGAGACGGCTAAACGCCGAAAACTCTTCATTAAAAACAGCAGGAGAGTTTGTACAAATCAAAAACTGGGAGGGCGTAGAGTCAATAAATCATTTGCCCGGCTTCTGGGAGGCTGATAAAGAGTTGATGGCTGAATTTGATAAAGCACTAACGAACTATGATTGTACAGCTGAAAAAAAATACCGGATTGAGGACCTACAACAGGCTTGGGAAACTGCTTGGAAGGTCTGCGGCATTGATGATTTAGAGTAATTCAAACGTGTACCAACTCGTAGAATAAAGTACCTGTAAGCCCATTGGGTTCAGCAGTTTCACCTTTAATCAATTAGCATGACAGTTCACAAAGCTGGAAGTTGAATTATTCGTTTTATAGCTGGCTAGTTTTAATTAGCTTACAAGATATACAAGTAAATCATGCTAGGCGGGGCTGCGTTCCGCTTTGTTTCACTTGCTTCTCACCCCAAGAGTTAGCACCAATATTTGAGGAATGGAAATGCCATCTATAAAAGTAATATTAATCGTTCTCGTGAGCTTATTTTTCAATACATCGATTAATGCCTCGCCAACATCCCACGAGTTTATCCCTTGCAAAAAATTGGCAGTAGCTGTGCTCGAATCTTGCTTAGAGAGCAGATATAAAGCCTGTTGGTCAGAATCGAAGGAATATTATGATTCATGCTATACGGAGGTAGTCAAAATGCATGACCCTGAAGAAAGCGAGACAAGAAAAAGGGATGAAGCAAAAGCAATGTTAGAAATGGAAATGGAAAATAACGTTGAGCACTAGATTTATCTAGGTATGCACTCTTGAATTAACTTTAGGCTACCACTGTAGTTGTAGCCTTTTTATAACTCCCTAAAACGAGTTTATCTCATTACCAGAAAGCAATTCGCGTTACACACTATAGAGAAGGGGTTTACCTACTTTAAGATCGACAAGCGGCAGGCAAAAACCATCAGTCAAAAATTCGCTTCCCATCGCGCCACTCACCACTCCACCTCTTACCGCTAGGCCAAACAGCAGTACCTTGTCCATGCTGTTTATTATCACGCCACTCACCTTAATACTTAACACCGCTAGCAGTGACATAAGTACCTTGACCATGATAATTACCGTCACGCCACTCACCTTCATACTTAGCACCGCTAGCGGAGACATAAGTACCTTCCCCATGCTCTTTACCGCCACGCCACTCACCTACATACTTGGCACCATTAGCAAAAATCCGAGTGCCTAGACTCATCATACCGTCACGATACTCACCTTCATATCTACCGCCATCAGCAAAAACCATAGTACCTTTGTACCTTTGGCCATTACTCCATTCTCCTTCATACCTACGACCACCAGAGAAAACAAAAGCACCTTGACCATGCCAAACTCCGTCACGCCATTCCCCCTCATACGAACCAAATGACACAGTCTTTTTAGCGTAACAAGAACTTGCATGACTGAGTTCATAAATGCACCTCTTATATCGTGCTTCTTTTGATTCTGCCTGGGTATAACCTGGGGTTAATAAAATAAAAAATGACAGGCCAATTGATGCGATAATTTTCATAACTTGCTGATTCTCTATAGCGATGACACGAATACTACAATTCCATATTGTAGAGTTTTACCTACTTGAAGATCTAGAAGCGGCAGGCAAAAATCCATCAGTCAATAATTCGCTTCCCATCGCGCCACTCACCACTCCACTTATTACCGTTTGGCCAAACATAAGTACCTTGACCATGCTGTTTACCGTCACGCCACTCACCTTCATACCTGGCACCATTAGCAAAAATCATAGCACCTTGACTCATCTTGCCATCACGATACTCACCTTCATATCTATCTCCATCAGTAAAAATCATAGTACCTTCGTGCCTTTTACCGTTGTGCCATTCGCCCTCATACCTCTGACCCTCAAGCCTATGGCCCTCAAGAAAAACAAAAGTACCTTGACCATGCCACATTCCGTCACGCCACTCCCCCTCGTACGAACTAAATGAGTCAGTCTCTTTAGCGTAGCAAGAACTTGCATAACTGAGTTCAGAAATGCACCAGCCATATAGTGCTTCTTTTGATTCAGCCTGAGCGTAGCCTGAGGTTAATAGAATAAAAAATGACAGGCCAATTGATGCGATAATTTTCATAATTTGCTGATTCCCTATAGCAATGACGCGAATACTATAATTCCACATTATTTTGATCAACTTTCAAGTTATTTGAATAGCCCCCATAAACCTAGACCACTCCGCCATTCAATGGTCGTGAGTTGTACTGTTGCTTTATTAGAGTCCCATATAAATCGAACAATGCAGTGATAATCATTTTAGATATATCTTAATAGGGATAGTAAAAAGTTAAATTTCAAAAACAGTATTTGGCTTGAATTCTGGATTTTCATAATCAGAGTAGCCCCTTGGATTACACAAAACTCTGCAACCTCCGATCATGTAATCTGAACTATTGTGCATATGCCCATGAACCCAATGAGAAGGTTTATATTTTTCGATAAAGCTCTCTAGCTGTGAAATGAATAGCCCACATAAACCTAAACCACTCCTCCATTCAATTTGTAACGGTCTTCGTACTGCTGGATAAAGCCGTATGTAGCTAAATAAGTGTGCGTCTGATAATGGATTTTAAAATGTCTCAATTTTTAATGTAATTCGGGCTAAAAATCGGCGCCTGTTTTTAAGGCGCTGGAGGGCGACTTTGTCTAAGTTTTAAATGTCAGGGGACAACAATTCGATATAAATAAGAATAAAGATTAAGACAATTCTATTTTCAAGACGGGAAGTTCTTAGGGGTGATTACCAGGGGGTATTCAAGCTACCTAAAGCCCTATTCATAGATATAGCGCCAATAAACACAACCTGCTCGTTCTTCCTACAGAAATAGAACAGAGGATATTCAGCCACCTTCCCACCAAAGCTATCCAC
>Ga0105356_10005270_pt1 | contig 12288 bp, 11 predicted proteins | sample GOMGulsemesocosm_3_FD_83502 | JGI IMG/M metagenome (GOLD analysis project Ga0105356, IMG submission 83502) | Methane-oxidizing microbial communities from mesocosms in the Gulf of Mexico - GOM9D Gulf of Mexico | ecosystem: Environmental > Aquatic > Marine > Cold seeps | place: Gulf of Mexico...
AACACCTAATCACTAAATTGTCGGAACTGTTACCTTACATAAACAAAGACTAACGTCAGCTTTCGTATCAGACTTGACCTTTTTGTTACTGATTTTAACGAGAAGGTAATGACCGCTCTGTGGCATAAGTGATGTTTAAGCCAGCAGCACTTGGCACTAGTCTTCATCAGTGCCTAATCCCCTTAGCACTAAGCTTTTACCAGAGCAACGTGTCCATATGCCGAGTTTTAACTACAGTATTATCGCTTCGTTGAAGAGCTGTTATTTTCATAGCATAATTACCAAAGTCACTTTCCTCACCTAGTAACATGGTGAAATTAGTTACCTACTCTGCTGCTCAAGCCAACGACTGAAACAGATACTTCAAACATTATTAAATGAGCACAGCCCCTTTTTCACAATCACCACAGTTGAGCGTATAGGTTTCCTTTTTTTTAGATACCTTAGTGTTTTTACTTCTACAACTAACACAAGGTATTTTCATTGCGGTATTCGTTTCGCATTTATTACACTTTATGAAATAGCCATAGCGACCATGCTGTGCAGTGTAATCAGATTTTTCTCCACAAGACTTACATTGTAAAGCTGCATCAATATTAGCTTTTAATTTAACTGGAGCTACTTCTTGTTTATCTACCCTTTCAACTCTTTTGTTAACATCAAGTTGAGCCATAAGAAATGACGTTATCGATTTTAATTCTTCATCACTAAAGTCTGGCCGTGTTTCAAAAGGGTTTAGCTTTGCAATGGCATAAGTTTTTAACTTCATTATTTCGCTGAGCTTATCAACTAAAAACTCAGTTTTAACAAGCTGCTTTGATACATCATTCGGCATTGAATCACGGTCAATTACAGCGTTGCTTGAAACGGCACAAAGATTATCCCAACAACGCATTCCGAATGACTGCTGCCTAACACCAAACAACTTACTCAAGATGTCCTCTCTATTCTCGAATAACATTTCTCGGAGTAATTTTTGCTGCAACTCAACTTGTTTTATTGGCGAAGCCATTCCTGACCATATATTCCTTAAACTACGAGTCCACTCGCCTAAGCCATTAACCTTAACTTCACCTTTGATGCTTTTAGATTCAATTAATACAAAGCCGTATGTATAAACAATTAAATGGTCGATTTGAGCAGTTTCACCATTATGGGTGAATTTGAAATCATTGATGACATACACTTGTTTATGGTCTTTGAAAGCGCGCCTTAAAAAGAACGCTACATCTTGCTCTTGTTTTTGCCCTGCTTTCGCTGTTGGAGAAACAGCATTTTGAAGTGTTTTATCTTTTAGAATCATACAGCAACATCGTCCATGAAAATCGAATTGTAATTAACATAAATCATACCGTAAATAGTTGTCTTTATTAAGACTTATTACTTGCCACAGAAAGATTCTAATCGTAAGGTTTATTCTTTTATCTTTCAAAATAAATAAGACATGGAATTTTACGAAGTCGAACCAACATTAGATAATTACTGGCGAGCAATTATATTGTTCGGGCGTAATGTCGCCTCGTATAAGTTTGCTTTAGCTAAATCACTCTACGAACTTAATGCGGTATCTAATGATTTAGTGAAAATGGAGCAACTCGCAGAGCCTTTTAGTCGTCACCTATGTGAGCACTTAAAGCTTGAACCTAAACAAATAACTTCAAAATCAAATAAGTTTCTGTCTGCTTGTAATGACTTTAACACCGACCAATTAAGCCATGATGAGCTTATCAAACAAACAGTAAAACTAGGTTTTTCGAATGTAATAGATGCGTTTCACGTCGTTAATAATGGCGAGATCGATAAACGCTTTTTTATTGACGAACGTAAGGGAAATGGCGGCATAAGAATAACTGATAATTTTTTCGAGCTTGCAGAGCTTGAGCAATTCACTAACTTTGAATATGAAACAGAAGCACGCTGGAAATTAGTTGAACAAGGTTGGAAAATGGGCGTTGCCCGAAACTTAATCACTATTGAGTATGACCAAGAATTAAAGACTTTATTCACTGGTAGTAAAGAGCGTAGAGTTGATATTACTAGTTGCAGAGATAGCCTAAACGGTTATCAAAAAGGACGTTGTTTTTATTGTTATTCATCAATAAGTATTAGTAGTAAAACTGATAACTTAGCTGATGTTGACCACTTTCTTCCATGGACGTTAAACGAGCAGATGGCTAATGTGAATGGTGTTTGGAATCTTGTTTTAGCCTGTAAAGACTGTAACCGCGGTGTGAATGGAAAATTTGCTAGAGTACCGACGATTGAATTACTTAGTAGGTTACATAAACGAAACGAATACTTTATCAATAGTCACCTACCGTTACGTGAAACGCTAATACAGCAAACTGGAAACAACGAACCAAAACGAAAGCAATTTTTACAGCAAAGTTATAGTATTGCTAAGTCAACACTGATACATGAATGGCAACCAGAAATAAAAGGCATAATGACGTTTTAATATGACTATTCAATTTTACCAAGACAACGCTGATGACTTCTTTGAAGGCACTGTAAATGTCGATATGAGTAATATCTATCACCACCTTACTAAGAACTTAAATAAAGATGCGTTAATACTCGATGCTGGTTGTGGCTCTGGTCGTGATACCAAAGCATTTCTTGATATGGGATATAACGTAGAGGCGTTTGACGCTAGCTCTGAGCTTGTTTCTCGCGCCAGCGATTACACAGGCATAGAAGTTAAGCATGGACTATTTAATGATGTTGATAAATTTGAAGAATATGATGCTATTTGGTGTTGCGCCTCATTACTTCATGTTACTGAAATTGAATTGCCTGAAACATTAAATAAACTAGCTAGTGCACTAAAACCCAATGGTGTCTGGTATGTTTCATTTAAGTATGGAGATAGCCAGCGTGAAAAAGATGGTCGTTCTTTTACTGACATTAACGAACAACGCCTTACTGAACTCGTATCAAACTTAAGTAATATTGATATTATTTCAACTTGGATAACTGAAGATAACCGCCCTGACAGAAATGAAAAATGGCTTAATGCTATTTTAGTGAAGCATTAATAATGAAATTCTCTCAACGTTTTAAGTTTTCTGAATGGCCAAATCGAGATATACCATTGGTTGCTGCTGGTGTTTACGCTATTTGGCATAATGATGACTTAGTTTATTGCGGTATGTCCGGCAGGGAAATTGAAAAAGCGGTTAAAGCCAACAAGAAAAAATACGGGTTAATCACCAGATTAAACAGCCATGCATCAGGCAGACTCAGTGGCGACCAGTTTTGTGTATACGTAGCAAATCGTCTTGTTGTTCCCAAGTTAACTCCTAGTGATTTATCTAAGTTCGCTACTGGTGAATACAGGCTTGATTACATGACCAAAAGCCATATTCACGATAACTTTGAGTATCAATATATTATTGTTGATACTAGCTCTGAAGCATACAGCATTGAAGACAAAGCCAGATCTGGTGAAGTGTTCAATCAGAAGCCTTTATTAAATCCAACCTAATCGGCAGCTCAAAGCAAAAGAACCGTTCGATTGACTGTTCAACGATGTCCGCTTTAGATAAAAGCATATAGAATGGCTTACTTATAAGCTTGATATCCAAGAAAAGTAGGCTAATTACTGACTCGACATCAACGAACTATAATTACTATTAACGTGCGTCGTTAAATAAATGATTCCCTTACGCTGTAACTATTCAGTGGAGGAGCGATTTAACTCAATCTCAATTTTCCAAAAACCATCCGCCTGTCCTTGCTAAATTTATAACGAAATGAGAAGTCTGTGACATTGACAGGCATGTCTTGGTGCTCACAGCGGAAGTTGCACTTTAATATCCAAGCTCCCCTCTCCCCGCTAGTGAGTAGACATTTATTCCTTCGTAGGAAAGGCTAACTACTGTCACTTAGATTATTGAGGTTCATTTCGTAATCTCAATATATTAATTTTAACTCAGTAGCATTACGCAAATTTTTTTACACCCTGTAGCAATTTAATACATCGAAGCTTTATTGCTTGTTGGTGCCATACGTTTTGGTTATATTTCCTGACAGAAAACACACCACAACAATGCATATGCTTCTTTAAGGTAAATAATGATTACAGATTTAATAGGGAATAGAATTAGGAAATATAGAGAGGACTTCAATCTGTCTCAAGAAGACCTAGCAAAAATGATAAATATAACAAGACCTTCCATTTCTAATTGGGAGAATGGAAAGGGTGAACCATCCTCATCCCAACTATATAAGTTATCTGAGATATTTAAGACTTCTATGGATGAGATTCTTGGTAAATCAGCAAATAAAAAGAGTGTAGTTGTAGTAGATACGTCTGCATTAATCAAGCGCCCGTTGTTGATAGGGGAACTTGATAATTATTTTGACGAAGTGATTATTCCAGATATTGTCATATCAGAGCTAAACAACATTAAAGACAAGAAAAATTCATCTGCCAAGCAAAAAGCATGGCTTGTGATGAAATCTATTAATGATGATAAAGATAAAATTAACTTCGAAAAACATACAATGAAAATAGGCAACAATGATGAGAAGATTGCTGACATTGCAGTAAGAAGAGCCAAATCTAAACCATTTGATGATGTATATATCTTAACCGATGATATTTATTTTAACTTTTTAACACAAGAACAGCGTAATTTAACTGCTATTACGCCCAATAAATATGTTGAAATTTTTCATACTCAAACATACAACTACGACATTGTACAATCGATTGAATTCATATCGCTCGTAAAAAGTAAAAAACTAAATGAAGTTCGTCAGTATCAGCTAAAGAATATCAATATTAATATGCAAGATCCCAGTTCGGGGCTTACTCCTCTTATTACAGCAATAAGAAATCGAGATATTGGTATGATTAAGCACCTTTTATCTATAAAGGGCATAGATATCGATGAAAGGGATAGTCATAAATATCACTTCTCTGCTATTCACCATGCTACTCAATTAAAAAACATGAAAATAATACAACTTTTAGCTGAATCTGGTGCTGATATAGACTTGGGAAGCGGAGGGAAAAATACTGGAAACACACCTCTAATGATAGCTGCTTGGAGTGGATTCTTAGAGGGGCTTGATTATTTTATCGCTAATCAAGCATGTATTAATCAACAAGATAACAACGGATATACTGCATTAATGAAAGCATGTATCAAACATCAAGTAGAAATTGTAGAGAAGATCATTGGTCAAACTGATATATCAATTCGTTCGCGAGAAAACTGTACAGCCATCGACTACTTGAAACCGAATAACAAAAACAGTGTTGTATTAATGAATATGTTTAAGGAGAAACAAAATGATAGATAGAGCATGTATTTCGTTAGGAGAAAAGTGCAATTTAAAATGTAGCTATTGCCACTTCCATAATGAAGAAAACGGTAAGTTAAGCGGTGAACCACAAGAGTTCAGCGTTCAAGAGCTTATAGAAATTATCGATGAAATAAAATCGTACAGTGTGATTAATAAAATACCTACTTTTAAAATAGGTATCGTAGGCTCAGGAGAGCCATTGCTACAGTTTCGTAAAATAAAACAGTTAATAGAATATATAAAAGAAAATAACATTGAAGGTTTAGCATTTTATACGATAACTAACGGGACTATTTTAAATAATAACATTCTCAATTTTTTTCAAGAAAATAAAGGACTTATTAAGTTATGCTTTTCTCTAGATGGTTATGAAGAGCTGCACAACTTAGGTCGTGAAAAATTCAAAGAAGTTTATAATGGCATCGAAGCATATGAAGACGTATTTGGAAAGAAGCCTCCTATCAACTGTACCGTTCATAAAGAAACAATCAACAATGGTAAGAAGCTTCATAAGTTTCTCAAAGACGAGAACTTTAAAGACGTTACATTTTCCAGACTTTTTGATTCACACGATGAGAACATGACAATTGATGCTTCCGAGTTTACTGACCTTTTACACGAATTCAATGATACTCAGTTTGAAGTGCGTCAATTGGATGAAAATAATAAGAAAAAATATGACTGCACAATGTACGGAACTCTCTGTGGCGTTGGAAGAACAAATATTTTTATTACACGGCAAGGTATTTACCCCTGCGGGCGATTCTACGGAAAGAGTGAATATAATTATGGCGCATTCAATATGAGCTTGACTGACTTAGAGTATGAAATGAGTAAGATGAAACTTTTAGTTGATGGTGAATGTTACTTTGATAAGTATGTGGTTGTTAATGAAGATGTTCCATTTATCAATTTGGTAGGATAGAACAATTGAAAATTGCAATATATGGTGTTTCAAGAAGCGGTAAAGATTATTTAATTAAGCATTTAATTAAATACCTTAATCTTAATAGCTCAATCAGTGCTTGTCATATAGAAGGATCTAGTTCTCTAAATTTATTATCAAATGAAAAATATAGCTGTTCATTTAAGAAGTTATCAGAATCAGATAAAACAACGATAAGACAAGAATTCACAAGTTTAGTCAATGATATGGATTTAGAACATCAATTAGTTGTTGTTGATGCTCATTATTCCTTTATCGTAGGTGATACATACCAAGTTGTATTAACTGAACAAGATAAAGAAGTATATGATGCATTTTTTTATCTAGACACGCCATCCAGTTTAATTATGCTGTATTCAAAGGCTAGCCTAGGTGAAAAGAAAAACTCAACAATAACTGAAATTGATATATCCGATTGGAAGTCATTTGAAAAAATTGGCTTATCAACCGTATGTGAAACTTTAGAAAAAGAACTTATCATATTGGACGAAGATACTCAGTCATGCATAAGTTTCATTGAATGCTTCATGAATAACTACGAGCAAAAGTATGCCATTAAGTCGATAGCAAAAAAGCTTGTTAATACTTTCTTTGATGAAATAGGGAACAAACAAAAAGTAATAATATTTGACTGCGACAAGACAGTATCTAAAAACGATGTCACATATGATTATTGCCGAAGTATGGGAATTCCTTCCAATACATTAAAGACAATTTTTCGTAATGATAGATATACGTCATATCAGTTTTTTAAAATTCAGAACATTTATGCAACCAAGGATATCAAAGTAAATAACAAATCTTCGTTAGATGCTTTGGATAAAGTGATTTTATGTGATGATATAATTCAGCTTATAAACGATTCAAGCGATGCATATACTCTTGGATTAACATCTGGGATTTATGAAGTATGGTCACTAGTTTCAAAGAAATATAAGTTGTTTGACAACTTGCTTGGGAACTCTCGTGATGGCGATTACTTTGTAACTCCATCACTAAAAAAACAGATCGTCTTAGAGTTACAAAATAGAAAAAAGAAAGTCGTCGCAATTGGAGATTCTATGATTGATATTCCCATGCTTGAAGTTGCTAATGATGGCTACATCATTGCACACCAAAAGCTCAACAATGCTGTTGTTTCATATTTTCAGCGCATAAAAAAAACAAGCATTCAAAAATTTTCAGGCAGCACTTATTGCTATGGCATTCATAATATGGATATTACATGACCCCTTTTATATTAAATAAAGAACTAAATGATCTGAACTTACATGAGTTAATTAATACGTGTAAAAGTTCATCTATGATTATGGGACGACAACTACGCTCTGCTCATTACAACTTAGGTAAAATATTAGGTGGCTCTATATTAAAACATAGTGCATCAAGTGATTTTTCTATAGTGATAATGATGCGTGCGGGACTTTGTTTTGCAAGTGGCATTGCTGATCAGATGGAAGATTTAGGTGCAAGTATAAACATCGTATTCGTTAACAACGATGAAATAAACTCCGACGATTTATACTTATTAGCAAATAAGAAAGTGATAATTGTGGATGCTGTAATTAATACGGGAAAATCAATATCTCGTCTGATGGAACAAATCCCGCACATAGACAACCATAATGTATATATTGCCACAACCGTAATACCAACAAAATCTCTAAACATCTTTGAAAACAATCAACTTTTCACAGTGAGAAGTTCAGAAAACACATACAAAGGAGCGAAAGTTAGTAATATATCAAATGGAAATGGACCTGATACTGGTGACCGACTTTTCAACTCTTACTAGCCTGTTTACTACAAATACATTGAGGTTCGATATAACATTGCTTTTATCGAATCTCATTAAATTCTTATTTTCAATGAGATGTCTTTTTACATGGGTTCAGGCTTAATAGTTCAAAATTTTGTTTCGAATTCATTTCATCTAAATTTAGATACACTGCTTTTCTTAAAAAATAAAACTCTAAATCTAAAGTAGTTACTCACCCCTATTGATCGCGCAAAATTAACACGATAATCATACCAATTGATAAGTGGATTATGTTATTGCATCAACGCACTATAATAAGCATTAACGTGCGTCGATAAATCAATTACTCATTTGTGCTGTAACTATCCATTTGATCCATACAACTATTCATTCGATGAGATAATTAACTGAAGCTCAATCTCCTTTTAAAACAAAATAAACAGTCAATGACATTTACAGGCATGACTTCTTGGTTCGCTTAGTTGACGAATATTAATGTATCCTTCAAGGCTTAATGCGGTCAATACCATCAATGATTATCTTACGACTTCTGATCCGACAAAGCTGAATATGGTTCAAATATACTTAATTATTTCAATATGACCTAGATGTGCTCCGTTCAGTCACCCGTTCACAAAGAATAATGACCCAATATTGATAATTAATTAACTAAACATTGCTACCAGGGAATTTCTAAAATAGTATCAAAGCAATAACAATAGTATTACCTACTTTTAAAAACCGCTCTAGGCTACAGATAATAAAGGAATAAATCATCATGATAGGGTTTTGCCAAAATGAAATTGCCAAAGAATTTATTAATTGTTTTACCCCAAATCAACTCGAAGGATTTAAAGTTACTTTCAATCTACTCAAAAGTTACTTCCCTAATATTGATAGTTGGACATTGAAAACAAAAGGCAGGATCAACTTTGGATCTAAAAATTCAGGGAGGAATAAACCTATATTTTGTGTAATTAAAAGCAGAGAAGAAAAATCTATTACATTTAGAGTTTCGTGTGCTGCTAACGGACTCTATAATGCCACAGAACGCATGTATGGCAATAGTTGGAACAAACATGGCGTGAGAGTTCTTACTCAACATCACTATAATCTAGACAAGGTTTTTAATGATCCTAGTTCTTTACGTGAATTTTTAGAAAATCTGTCTAAAGTTCCGTTTATTATTGAAAGAGCGAATGGGACTAAATCTACTCCAGATGATCATCCAACGGGAGCGACTCCCATATCTGGGGATGATACTAATGAAAATGAAACACCTGACAATTATAATGCGGACCCAAGGGTTTGGTGTCAAATCAAACGGCGTAGAGGTCAGGCAAATTTTCGCAAGCTTTTAATGAGTCATTATAATAAAACCTGTGCTATTAGTGGCTGTAAAGCTGTTTATGCTTTAGAAGCTGCTCACATTACACCTATTAGTAAAAATGGGGATTATAGTTGTGAGAACGGCTTGTTACTAAGAGCAGACATCCATACGTTGTTTGATTTAAACTTAATTGGCGTCGATCAAGAAGGTTTGGTTCATGTATCACCAAAGCTTGATGATGAACTTTATAAAGATTTAGTTGAAAATAACAAGCAAGTGAAAGGCCCTGATTGCAAGATTTTCAAATCTAATCTTGCTAAGAGATTTGAAGACTATGAAGCTGTACGAGATAAATAACGAGTTGATCAATATTATATCAAGGTGCTTTTAAAGCACCTTGATTTTTTCTACTTGTAGCAAAAATAGTGAACTTTAAGTTGTTTTCAGTATAATTCTGAGATGTATGTATTAGGTTGGTTTTTGTCCTAGCCGATAGATGCTTCTTAATGTTATTTTGAATGTTTATTTTTTCATCATTTGATAGCTCTTCATTTGTATGAATAACTACAACCAGCTCTTGAATATCTTCAATGCAAGTATCTTCGAATAGTGGCGCTGATAATGCCATTTCAAATGCTTCATCAACTCTATTCTTTCCATTTGCACAACCTATTCCTATGAATGCACGACTGGGTAGTGAGGCTTCAAGTAGTTTAATTTTTAGAGGTGTTGAAATCCTCTGATTGTAAATAGACAAAACACACAAAACAACGTCACACAATGTTTCGTATAGTGCTCTAAATTTATCAGCCAAAGTCATTTCTGCAGGTAGCACTTGATGTAGTTTGTCATTTGGGATTAGCATGAATGCGTTCACATACTTTTTTAATTCTTCAAATCCTATGGTAGCTGTATTGTGCTTTACTGTTTTTTTACGAGTAAACGGATTAGTTACAAAGGCAAATGTCGGTATACCAATTTCTTGGGCTAATTCAGCAATTAATGGACTAATACTACTGCCAGTTTTACCACCTAAACATGTTACGAGTATTACAACGTCAGCTGCAAGAAGAAGATTTCTAAGATCATCTCGTTTGAAATCCATGCGAGGTAAATCACTCAAAAGGAGTCGTTTATGTGCTTTTGCCTCTGCGATACTTGCCTCATTCGTATCGATACAAATAAGGTCAATGTTTTCCTTTATGTGGGCAAATAAGTGACTTATAGCATAACAACCACCTCCTCCGACACCTACGACTTTTATTTCCATATATCAGCCCCATTAATAATCAAAATATCATTCAATACCAGTTTAATTGAACTATAATAATTCACGGTTAAATCATTACTTTTATATGAATTCACTTTATTGCAGTCGTACCTTAACAAAGAATAGTACAAGTGATACTGATTTATTGGTGAAATCAATTATTAGCTTATCAGTAAGTTCTGAAACAAAAATAATCGATATCTTCATCAAAGTTTCTTATTTTTATTTTATTGGATAATTGGACCAGTTCTGCTACTCAATTACATCATTGATGCCAACTATTATAATTAAACAATACCAGTAAATATTATTTATTTTCGCCTGACATTAGCAGCTAAATTTTGGCTTTAGTTAGCCTTTCTACAGTGTTTAAAGCCACTACACTAATTGGCGGGACCGATAAACACTATTACCAAATACCCGCAGTTTGACATCGTTTTTTGACAATATTATTCTGACTTTTTTGCAGGCTAGTAATCTTCTTCAATCTAGTGCACTCCCAAGCATCTACGGGGTACATCTTATCCCAAGCATTCATTAGCTGGCGCTGAAATTTACTCATGCTATAACGCTTGTAAGCGTCTTCCATGTAAAGATACGTGCGGGATATTTGACCTCTAGCTTCTTCTGGTGGTTCAGCCTTCTTATTTTCTATTTTCATCACGCAACTACTAAAGGAGTGCAGGGGCATTTTTCGGAACCATGCTTGAAGGGCTATTTGGCTTGCTCATTTCATTTTTCACAAACCCAGCCGCGTTTAATTTTCATTTTTTTAAGTTTACTTTAATAGCTGTAATCGCCTTCGGTGCCGCTGTTTTAGTTTTTAAGGTGATACATAAATTATTCTTGTTTCTAAAAGGTATATTCTTTGGAAGAAAAGATAATTTGCTCAAGAAACCAGAGTAATAACATTTAAAAACTAGCATAAAAAATAAAACCAGCAGGACAAACTTACGAGGCCGTTTGCTTCTGATTAGAGCGTTATATTAGGGTTATCTAACAGACCGAATTTTAGAAAAAACCGTCCTTCAAGGCAGTTTTAAAATATCTGACTTATCGTGGCTTAATAGGTTGTCAAGATAAGGTAGTTCTACGACTTCTTAAAACTGCCGAATACTTTTCTTAGTTACACATTCAGGCACTCCATGCAACTTTTAACGCTTTTCCTGCAACATCACAAAACCCATATAAGCATCTCCTACTTTTGTTAGATGGTAATTTGTTATTCGACCAATTAATTCCTCAGTAAATTACATTGGTTGGATTGTGTTACAATAACAAATGTTAAAATATTTAATGGATGCTATTTCTGGATTGATTTTTTATTGTCTGCTCTCCCATCAAAACTATTGGTAAAAATCATTTAAATACAATTCTAAAGAAACCTCCCACTCTTCGTATTCGCCAATACTAATAAGTTCAATGCGGCTATCAACCCAGAGTATTAAGGCTTCAAAATTGTTATTTCTTAATCTGTTACACAGGGCAAGTACTAAGTTAGTATCACAAGGCGCTATTTCAAGTTTACTAATTAAATGAGAAGTAATTATTCGAACTTGCTTTCGACGAAGCTGTATTTTTTGTTCTGATTCACAAAACTCACTGACACTGCTGTATAGCTGTTTTGTTGAACTTTCAATTGAATTTTGATTATTATTTTTCATGAA
>Ga0105356_10005276_pt1 | contig 12281 bp, 11 predicted proteins | sample GOMGulsemesocosm_3_FD_83502 | JGI IMG/M metagenome (GOLD analysis project Ga0105356, IMG submission 83502) | Methane-oxidizing microbial communities from mesocosms in the Gulf of Mexico - GOM9D Gulf of Mexico | ecosystem: Environmental > Aquatic > Marine > Cold seeps | place: Gulf of Mexico...
AACGAAGCCAAACTGTTTGTACCCATCGCTTCGTTACACCTGATTGCCCGTTACACTGGCGCCAACGACGAAACAGCCCCGCTGCACAAACTCGGCACCGACAAATGGGAAAAAGCCAAACGCAAAGCCGCTGAACAGGTACGCGACACCGCCGCTGAGCTGCTCAAAATTCACGCCCACCGAGCTGCCCGACAGGGCTTTGAGTTTGAAATCAACGAAAGCGACTATCATCGTTTCTGCGCCGATTTCGCCTTTGAGGAAACCCCGGATCAGCTGGCCGCCATTGAATCCACACTCAGCGACATGGAATCCAAGCAACCGATGGATCGCCTGGTGTGCGGCGATGTAGGCTTTGGTAAAACCGAAGTGGCCATGCGCGCGGCCTTTGTTGCGGCCCATGCTGGCAAACAGGTGGCCATTCTGGTGCCCACCACCCTGCTGGCACAACAGCATTATGAATCCTTCAAAGACCGTTTTGCCGAATGGCCGATCAATGTTGAAGTGATCTCACGTTTTCGCTCTGGCAAAGAACAATCCAGCGTCGAGAAAAAGCTCACTAGCGGTGAAGTCGACATTATTATTGGCACCCATAAGCTTATAGGTGGCAGCATGAGCTTCAAAAACCTGGGCCTGTTGATTATTGATGAAGAACACCGCTTTGGTGTTACTCAAAAGGAAAAGCTCAAAGCTTTGCGCGCTGAGGTGGACATTCTTAACCTCACTGCCACGCCGATTCCACGCACACTAAACATGGCCATGGCCGGCATTCGTGATATTTCCATTATCGCCTCACCACCCGCCAAACGCCTTTCCATCAAAACCTTTGTTCATCGCCAGGATGACGGCATCCGCAAGGAAGCGATTAATCGTGAGCTACTACGTGGTGGGCAGGTCTACATTCTGCATAACGACGTCAGCAGCATCGAACGCAAGGCCAAGGAAATCGAGGAACTGATTCCCGAAGCACGTGTCGGTATTGGCCATGGCCAGCTGCGTGAGCGTGACCTTGAAAAGGTGATGACGGATTTCTACCACAAACGCTTTAACGTACTGGTATGCTCCACCATTATCGAAACCGGTATCGACATTCCCACCGCCAACACCATCATCATCGAACGCGCCGATAAGTTTGGCCTTGCACAACTACACCAGCTGCGTGGACGCGTCGGTCGTTCGCACCACCAGGCTTATGCCTACCTGCTGACGCCACCACCAAAAAGCATGACCAGCGATGCACAGAAACGTTTAGATGCCATTGCTAATGCTCAAGAATTAGGCGCGGGCTTTACGTTGGCGACCCACGATCTCGAAATTCGCGGCGCCGGCGAACTGCTGGGCGACAATCAAAGCGGCAACATCCACACCATTGGCTTTGCACTTTACTCCGAGCTACTGGATCAAGCCGTCGACACGCTCAAGCAAGGCAAAACCATTGACCTGGAAAAACCGTTACGTTACGGCACCGAGGTCAATCTGCGCCTGCCTGCATTAATTCCAGATGATTATCTAGCCGATGTTCACGCCCGACTGGTGATGTACAAACGCATTTCTGAAGCCAAAGATGATATGGAATTGCGCGAGTTACAGGTGGAGATGATTGACCGCTTTGGCTTGCTAGTCGACCCGATTCGCCACCTGTTTGAAATCACCGCCATCAAAATCAAAGCTCAGCAACTGGGGCTGCGTAAAATTGACGCTAACGATCAAATGGTACGTGTCGAATTTGATTCGGACACCAAAGTCAGTCCTGAAACATTAATTTCATTGATCCAATCACAACCAGCGCAATACCGGCTGGAGGGTATGGACAAACTCAGAGCCAGTAACAACATGCCAACTCCCGTCGACAGAATTGAAGGTGTGAACCAGCTGCTATCACAGCTGTCGACTTAACGCCGACTGACCGATATGATTAGCTTTATGATCCGACTCTCCAAAACACTACTACTTTTCCTTGTAACACTGCTCACTCTACACAATCAGGCTCAGGCCAAAGCGCCAGACTGGTATCAAATCGAGGTTGTGATATTTGCCCAACAGGCCGACAACCAAGGCGTTAGCGAAATTTGGCGCGACACTTTTAATCGCAATTATTCCAGTAGCCCTCTGATACTGGGAAAAACAAGCAGCGCAATACAGATTATTGGAGACACTGAGCTAGACATCGAAGATGGCGCCTTTGTGCTGCTACCTGACAGCCAGCGCGAACTCACATCAGCCGCCCAGCGTATCAAAAACTCGGCTGATTTACGCTTATTAAGCCATTTAGCCTGGCGCCAGCCTGTGCTTAAGCGAGATCAGGCTCAAGCCATTTTGATTCAAACCGGTGAAAAATTTAATGCTGAATTTGAACTCGAAGGCACGCTGACGATCAGTCGTAGTCGCTATCTGCATGCCCGTACCGATCTGTTCTTTTCACGATTTAAACAGATGCAATCCGCGCAGGCGCTAGACTGGACGGTATTTAGTGAAGATGATTTAAATTTTGGTCAACGTGAATGGAATCCAAGCTTCAATGATGCTGACGAAACAAGCTCGCAATTTGTACGCGCCATCACAGCCAACTTAAAGCAATCCCGCCGCATGCGCTCCAGTGAATTACACTATATTGATCACCCGCTGTTTGGCCTGCTGGTACAAATTACACCGTATAAACTGCCTGACCCGGCAATGGATTTAAAAGCTATTCAGCTGCAAAGCTTACCCGTAAAAAGACCCCTGCCTGATTCAGCTATCAGCCCAAATCTTTAGCATTTATTAACAAGGTCTGCTGGAAGCTTCAGCTAGGCTCTGCACCGTCTGTTTAAGCAAAGCTTCAACTTTGGGCATGGTTTCGCCAAGCTGTAGATGTATTTCCCCCAATGACAGCGGCTTATCACTGCGACCCGAGGCACGGTTAACCACCACGCAAATTGAAGCGTATTCAAGTCCCAACTCCATCGCCAGCGCAGCCTCAGGCATCGCTGTCATGCCAACAATGTCACAACCGTCACGTTCCATTCGATTGATTTCAGCTGCCGTCTCAAGGCGTGGCCCTTGTGTACAGCCGTACACGCCACCAGCAACAACTGGTAATTCCAGCGTTTGCGCCGCTGCCAGCAGTTGCAGTCGAACTCCGGCATTAAAAGGTTCTGCAAAATCTATAAACTTGACGGGCTTGTTGTTGCTGCCATCAAAAAAGGTATCGGCACGGCCAAAAGTGTAGTCAATCAGCTGTCCAGGAATACAAATCGTACCTGTTTGCATTTCTTCAGTAATCCCCCCCACGACATTAACTGCTATAACCTTTTTAATGCCCGCCTGCTTCAGGGCGGTCAGATTGGCCCGATAGTTGACCCGATGCGGAGCAAAGGCCCCACCCTCACCGTGGCGAGCAAAAAAGATCACCATTTCACCACTCAGTCGAGTGTGTTGAAGCGGCGCATTTGGCTCACCGTAGGCTGTGCCGGGCCACTCACTGTCATAGACCTGCATAGCGGTCAGAGAGGAAAGACCGGAACCACCGATGATGGCAATGCTTGGGTTTTCAATCATGAATAATCCTATTTATAGCAGACTAATAATTACTGGCCAACCGGATCGATCGCAGAAACAGAAAGGCGATCTAGGTGAAGACTATCAGGCAAATGAATAGTTGAAGTTGGGTAGGCCACATCAGCACCGTGATCGGCGATGATCGCGAGAATTTTTAGTAACACGTCCTGCTTCACATCATGGAAATGTATCCAGTCGGTGGTTTTAGTGAAGGTGTAGATAAAGAAATCCAGCGACGACGGGCCGTAGCCGTTAAAATTAACAATCAGCGTTTTACCGGCATCAATTTCCGGATGCCCCTTCAGCATGTCCTTCACCGCTCCGACAATCTTTTCCAGTTGCGCAGAGTCGTCATACCGTAAGCCAATAGTTTCGTAGATGCGGCGATTAGTCATACGCGATGGATTTTCGACGCTGATGTTGGTAAAGGTCGAATTCGGCACATACAACGGACGCTTATCGAAGGTACGAATACAGGTCAGGCGCCAGCCAATTTTTTCCACTGTGCCTTCAATTTGACGATCCGGTGAGCGAACCCAGTCACCCACTTTGAAAGGACGATCCAGATAAATCATTAGGCCGCCAAAGAAGTTCGCCAGCAGATCCTTGGCCGCAAAACCAACCGCAATACCACCGACACCACCAAAGGCCAGAATTCCGGAAATGCTGTAACCCAGCGTTTGCATCATCACCAAGCCCGCAGTAATGATCACAGAAATACGAATCAGCTTACCCATTGCCGTCACGGTGGTTTGATCGAGCGGGTCGTCAACTTTATCCGGGCTGGTTAAAGCAATCTCAGCACGTTGAATAAAACCAACGATAAACCAGGTCAGCAGCACCACCACCGTCACTTCACGAACCGGACCAACCGCTTCAAAAATAGCCGCCTGGGTATCAGCTGCGACAATTTCGGCGGCCCAGCTAATGCCTAGCAACCAGATCAACACACTGAGCGGTTTACGTGCCGCCAAAACCAGTGCGTCATCCCAGTAGTTTTTGGTTTTTTCGATATGTTTTACCACTCCTCGCAACAAGTGCAGGGCAACAAAATTAACCACCACTGTCACAAATACCACCACAAAGACCGAAGCCACAAGAGCGCCCTCACCCTGCAAACCCAGCTGTGATAATAGTGCATTCATATCCATAAACTTATTCCAAATTCGACTTAAAATTTCGACAATCACTGTAACTTACTAGGAGTCTCTATCAACTCACAGTTTCAACTAATTGCTGTACCGCTTCAACCGCTGCCTGCCACTGAGGTGAGACACGTAAACTGTCTCGGCTGAATGTGCTTCGCCCTGTCAATCGAGCCAATCTGTGGTTCGGTTCGATTGCCGCAACCTCCAGATATTCAAGCACCTCCAGCGCCGCTGCGCGATCATTACACACCAGCACCATATCACAGCCAGCATCAAGCGCTGCCTTAGCGCGCTCAGAAAAACTGCCGGCCACGCTTGCGCCTTTCATGCTCAGATCATCACTGAAAATCACACCATCAAAAGCCATTTCCTGACGTAACAAGGTTTGCAGCCAATGTTGCGAAAAACCTGCGGGCTGATCATCAACGGAACTGTAGATAACATGTGCAGGCATCACCGCATCATAACTTGTTGTCAGCGCCCTGAAGGGTTGCATATCCTGCTGATCTATTTCCTCAAATGAGCGTTCATCCACTGGAATAGCAACATGAGAATCAGCCTTAACCCCTCCGTGGCCCGGAAAATGTTTAGCCGTTGCGACCATACCCGCCTCGTGCATGCCGTCGATAAAAGCCGAGCTCAGCGCAGTAATTTCATCGGCACAGCTGGCAAAAGCGCGATCACCAATAACATCGCTGATATCACAATCAACATCCAGCACCGGCGCAAAACTCAGATCAACACCCTCAGCTAGCACTTCGGCGGCCATCAACCAGCCGGTTTGCCGGGCAAGCTCAAGTGCCTGTCTAGGCTGTGTTTGATACAACTCACCAAAACAGCGCATCGGTGGTAAACGGGTAAAACCTTCTTTTAATCGTTGTACTCGCCCACCTTCCTGATCAACGGCAATAATAATGTCCGGCCGTAACGCTCGAATCTCAGTGATCAATGCCGCTAACTGGGACGGTGACTGATAATTACGGGCAAACAAAATCAAGCCACCCACCTGTGGGTGCGCAAGCAATTCGCGATCCTGCACGGTGGCGCTCAGTCCATCAATATCGAGCATTAAAGGGCCAAGAGGCATAGCGTTTTTCCTTGATAAAGTGACGCTTATTCTAGGGCTTGAGACGCGGATAACCAACCCATTACAACACTCAATTAAACGTTAATGCTGAACTTATAAACCACGACTCCATCAAACCCCGTACAGCAAAACTCATGAAGAGCGATTAATATCAGGAGCGAGCCTATGAAACAGTCTCTTTTAAAAAAATATCTGCTTTCTATTACATTGGCAGGCGCAGCAAGCTTTGTTTTTGCCGCCTCGGTAGATCAGCAGCAGGTGGTTCGTCCAGCAGACACCACCGCTGCCACCGGCGGCCAGGAAGAGTTGCTCAGCATGGGTGAGACATTGTGGAACGACAAGGCTCTGGGTAACAGCAAGCTATCCTGCGCATCCTGTCATAAAAACAATGTTAAACGTTTCAAAAAAAGCTTCCTTGAACCCTACCCACACTCAGTAAAAATGGCCAAAAAGAAGGCTGACCTTGACCAGGTCAGCGCCGAAAGCATGGTGCAGTTATGCATGGTGGTACCGATGAAAACCACACCTCTGCCCTGGGACTCAGTAGAGCTTAGCGCCCTCAGCACCTACATCGAACAAGTCGTACAACCCGCCTACATCGAGGCAAAAGGTAACAAAGAGTAAAAAAACCAAAAAATCAGGCGGCTCACCCTATTGAAGTAAAAGTAAAATATAAACAACCGCAATAATCTCCTAATTATCCGAACCCACGAATAATAAAGGCATCTGACTCATAGAAAAGGCGCCTTTATTATTCAAGGTTATACGGGGTTCTACTCTGCTGACAACGTCGTTATATAAGCCACCACATTTTCAATATCCTCATCACTTAATGTCATTACCATTGCCCGCATCATTTGACCATTGTCATCATCTGCGTGTGCTCCGCGAATACCAGCTTGAAAATTCTCCAGTTGCGTCACCAGATACCAACCGTGTTGCCCAGCTAAACGCGGCGCTTCGTTGTCCTCATCGCCCATCGCCTGATCACCATGGCAAGCCATACAATTCTGAAAAACGGCTTTGCCTTTAACAACCAGCTCATCGGCTTGAACAGTAGTGATTACAAAGCTTGCGATCAGGATAAATGCCATCAATAAACGCATGAAAAGCTCTCAATAAATCAATACAAATACAGTTAGGAACCAAAAAAATGTGAAGTTCCGCAAATGGAATGTTTGTTTACTCAACAATATCAACAGTACAGCCCGGCGACACACGATCAAATAATTCAAGCAGATCAACATTTCGCATGCGAATGCAGCCGTGTGATTTAGCAATGCCCATCAGTTCGGTATCCGGAGTGCCGTGGATATAAATAAAACGCCGCATGGAGTCCACATCCCTCAACCGGTTTTTGCCCGGTTCACAGCCACACAACCATAAAATACGCGTTAAAATCCAATCACGATCAGGTGACGATGCCGCCAGTTCAGAATTATAGATTTCACCAGTAAAACGCCGCCCTATAAACACTGCATTTTCAGGTAAACCTTCACCAATTTTAGCGCGTATGGTATGTCGGCCACGTGGTGTTTTTTCACTACCCGATAATTCACCAGCTCCTTTTAAGGCGGTCGACACAAAATAACTGCCACGCATTTCCCCGCCACTCCAGTGGTTTAATAATTGCTGACTGATAGAAATTTCAATTCGTGTTAAAGCTGTCATGATGATTTCCGAGTAAACATCCCTGCTGTTCATTGCCCGTTGTTAGCGACTAGCGACTAGCGACTAGCGACTAATTATTAATCATTAATGCGCTGTGCGAGCGGATAATATCCATTGCATCTTCTGGGTTATCCGCCATTGTAATGAGGTCACGATCAAACTGCGAAATACAGCCCTGTCCCATTAACTGGTTTTCAATCCAGTCCACCAAACCACCCCAATACTGCTTGCCCATCAAAATAATGGGGATTTTTATAATTTTCTCTGTCTGCACCAGTGTCAGCGCCTCAAACAGTTCATCCATGGTGCCAAAACCACCGGGAAAAATCACAAAGGCGATAGCGTGTTTTACGAACATGTATTTACGAACAAAGAAGTAACGAAAATCCAGCGTGAGATCCAAATATTCATTGGCGCTCTGCTCAAAGGGCAATTTAATATTCAAACCGATAGAGTGTCCATCGCCTTCTTCATTGGCCAGAAAAGCACCTCGATTAGCGCCCTCCATAATACCAGGACCACCACCGGTAATGACTGCAATACCCTCTTTCGCAATAGCATTGGATAACTGTCGTGCCATTTCATAATAGGGACTCCCCTCATTAAGCCGGGCGCTGCCAAAAATTGATACCGCACGACCGACCTTGACCAGACATTCCGTGCCATCCACTAATTCAGATTGAATACGCAATATCCGCCAGGCTTCCGGCAATTTGTCTTCATGCATGAAGGGGCTCCATACAGCAAAGCTGTTTTTTAATTATTATCAGCGGCCTTCTAACAACTTTAGGCGCGCCTCTATAAAGCTTAGATACAATTTTTTGCAAAGGATCAAAATTTTATTAAAAAAGCCCCGTAAACGATGGTTCCCCCAGACCATCAAGCTGTATACAATTACAGTCTGTATAAATAAACAGGTATTATCATGATTAAGCTGACCGCTCGTCAACAGGAAGTATTGGAGTGCATTCGCAACGCCATTCAAACAACAGGCTTCCCCCCGACCCGAAAAGACATCGCTCAGGAATTAGGCTTTCGATCAGCCAACGCCGCTGAAGACCACCTCAAGGCTTTAGCCCGCAAAGGTGCAATTGAGATCGTCAGTGGCACATCACGTGGTATTCGTCTACTCACTGAATCTGAAGGCTTACCTATTATCGGCCGTGTCGCGGCAGGCTCACCGATTTTAGCCGAACAACACATTGAACAATACGCTGATATAAAGGCTCAACTGTTTTCACCACAGGCGGACTTTTTACTCCGCGTCTGTGGCGACAGTATGATTGATGCAGGGATTTTTGATGATGACTTGGTCGCCGTAAAAAACGCCCAAACAGCCAACAACGGTGAAATTGTAGTTGCGCGCATTGAAGACGAAGTAACCGTCAAACGCTTCCAGAAAAACAAAGGTGAGATTCTTCTAATCCCTGAAAATGAAAGCTTCGAACCCATTCGGGTTAATCAAAACAGCGGAGAGTTTGCCATTGAAGGGCTGGTTGTTGGCGTTATTCGCAACAAAATGTAGATTCAAAAGCACTTGCCCATACAGTTGGTAAGCGCTTAGCTTGAGACAGGAAATTTCGTTAAAATAAACTGCTAGTGCACCGTACGAGAAAGCATTTCCTCTTCATCGTCCTCGATTTCTTCGCCATCTTGCAACTGGCCAACCGCCCGAATACCGGTATTAATCATAGCCTTGGCAACATCCACATATTGCTCCTGCAGAAAAAATTTCACCTCTTCGGAAAAGGTAATGCGCACTAACGGCTCGCTTTCCGCATCCGCATCAGAGCGTTGCAGGGCGATTTCGCCATCAGAAAGTTGCACAATTTCGTAATAGGGACTGCTCATGCGGGTCGCTCGCGGAATAAAAGTTAAGACTAAAGGCGGCGTATTCTAGCACCCTTCCACGCGTAATAAAAACACACGCGTGGAGTGCTACAAATACAATCAACCAGAAAGAACTTCCTGCTGATTATTCTTCGTCTTTTTTAGCTTTTGGTTTGGCTTTAGCTTTTGGTTTGGCTTTGGCCTTTGGTTTGGCTTTGGGCTTAGGATGCTCCTCTTCCCAACGACCACCGATATAAAATGCGCGCCAACCGGTGGCTTTACTGTCCACCTCAGTCATCACATACTGTTCTTTGGTTTTGCGACTAAAACGAACCATGGCTTTGTTGCCATCGGCATCTTCCGTTGGCGCTTTCAGCAAAAAGTCATACTTAGGATCAATCTCACCTTTATGCGGGATTAACTCTTCAACCAATGGTGCTCGCGTTTCACGGTTACGTGGGAACTTACTAGCAGCCAAGAACATGCCCGCCGCGCCATCACGTAATATATAAGTATCTTCGACATTAACACAGGCCAGCTCAGGCATCGGAACCGGATCCATTTTAGGTGGCGCTGCTTCACCGCTGCGTAATAACTTACGGGTGTTTTTACATTCGCTATTAGTGCAACCGAAATACTTACCAAAACGACCCGATTTAAGCTGCATTTCAGCTTCACACTTATCACATTCCAAAATTGGGCCGTCATAACCCTTAATTTTGAAAGTGCCCTGTTCTATCTCAAAACCTGAACAATCCGGATTGTTACCACACACATGCAACTTGCGCTCGGTATCCAGCAAATAGCTGTCCATCGCCGTGTCACATTGCTTACAGCGACGCTTAGTACGCAGCAAACGAGATTCAGCTTCTTCGTCCTGATCCGCATCGACGGCTTCATCACCCGGCGTCAGATTCATTGTTTCCTTGCAACGCTCTTTGGGTGACAAGGCATAACCTGAGCAACCCAGGAACACACCGGTAGTACCGGTACGTATTTGCATATGCCGACCACAGGCCGAACAACTGATATCAGTTTCCGTCGGATCATTACCCCGCATACCAAAATCAGCATCATTAGCCGCATCAAGGCGTTTTACGAATTCAATGTAAAAACCATCTAATAGCTGTTTCCAATCCATCTCGCCATTAGCCACCTGATCCAGATACTTCTCCATCGTGGCAGTAAAGCTATAATCCATCAAATCCGAGAAATTTTCAGTCAGGCGATCAGTAACAATGTCACCGATTTTACCAGCATAAAAACGCTTGTTCTGAACTGAAACGTAGCCACGATCCTGAATGGTTCCAATAATCGCCGCATAGGTCGACGGACGGCCAATACCACGTTTTTCAAGCTCTTTAACCAACGACGCTTCACTGTAACGTGCCGTTGGTTTTGTGAAGTGCTGCTTCGGCAACAACTCAACTAAATTCAATATTTCATTCAATTTAAGATCAGGCAACACAACATCGTCATCTTTGCCTGTCATCACTTTCAAGAAGCCATCGAATTTAAGAATACGCCCCTTAGTCTTCAACTCAAAGTCAGCGGCCTGCACCTGAATACTTGAACTAATAAACTGTGCGTTAGGCATCTGACAAGCCACAAACTGACGCCAAATCAACTCATAAAGACGTTCCGCATCACGTTCCATATTAGCAAGCTGAGTTGATCTCATGCTGACTTCAGAAGGCCTGATAGCTTCGTGAGCCTCTTGAGCGCCCTCCTTGGATGAATAGGATATTGGCGCATCAAGCAGATATTTTTTACCGAACTCATCAAGAATAAAATCGCGACAGGTCGCCACGGCATCGACACTTAAATTGGTCGAATCGGTACGCATGTAGGTGATGTAGCCCGCCTCATAAAGTCGCTGAGCCATCATCATGGTTTTCTTTACACCGAAGCCCAGTCGTGTACTGGCGGCCTGCTGTAAAGTTGAGGTAATAAAAGGCGCGCCGGGCTTGGATGAGGTTGGGCGATCCTGACGATTAACGACTTCGAAACTCGACCTTTTAAGAGTCTCTAGTGCCGTATTAGTTTGCGCTTCACTGGTCGGTCGAAAGGCTTTCCCAGCCTCTTTGACCACCTCAAAACGTACATTTCCTTTATCCATTGTTTGCAAATCGGCCTGTACATCCCAGAATTCTTCCGGATTAAAGGCACGAATTTCACGTTCACGGTCAACAATTAAACGCACAGCAACTGATTGCACTCGCCCTGCAGATAAACCGCGAGCCACCTTCGCCCACAACAAAGGCGAGACCATAAAGCCAACCACACGATCCAAATAACGACGTGCATGCTGGGCATTAACACGGCTAATATCGAGTTCGCCGGGTTCTTCAAAAGAGGCCTTAATTGCCTTCTCGGTGATCTCGTTAAAGGTCACCCTTTTATAACGTGTAGCATCACCGCCAATGACTTCCTGCAGGTGCCAGGCGATGGCCTCTCCCTCCCTATCCAAATCGGTCGCGAGATAGATAGTGTCAGCATCCTTAGCGAGGCGTTTAAGCTCACTGACAACTTTTTCTTTACCCGGTAAAACCTCATAACGGGCTTCCCAGCCATTCTCCGGGTCAATGCCCATACGATTGATAAGCTGTTGTTTTGCTTTCTTCTTTTTATGTGCAGCCTTCGTTTCGGGGTCCATCTTGCGGGTTTTAGCGGCTTCCTGAGCACGCGCCTTTGGATCGGACGTACTGGCAGAACCACTAACAGGCAAATCACGAATATGACCAACACTGGACTTAACGATGTAATCGCTGCCCAAATATTTGTTAATCGTTTTTGCTTTTGCTGGTGACTCAACAATAACTAAAGACTTGCCCATGATAATCAGTCGATACCTTTAAACACGATTTAACCGTTAAAACGAAAGCAAACCTGAATCCACCTTCGCGACACTTTCAATTTACAACACACAAAAATCCGTATAACTGGCAACTCAACCGTCACCAATCAAATAATTCTTTACATAAAATACCAGGGAATAGAACGGGTCTAAT
>Ga0105356_10005277_pt1 | contig 12280 bp, 9 predicted proteins | sample GOMGulsemesocosm_3_FD_83502 | JGI IMG/M metagenome (GOLD analysis project Ga0105356, IMG submission 83502) | Methane-oxidizing microbial communities from mesocosms in the Gulf of Mexico - GOM9D Gulf of Mexico | ecosystem: Environmental > Aquatic > Marine > Cold seeps | place: Gulf of Mexico...
ATGTGGGCCAATGAAAGTTGGGGTCGTTATTGGGGTTGGGACCCAAAAGAAACGTGGGCATTAATCAGCATTATGTTATATGCCTTTGTACTGCATATGCGTTTGATCCCTGGTTTGAGAAGCAGGTTTACATTTAACTTATGGTCCATTATTACCTATTCTTCGATAATGATGACCTATTTCGGAGTAAATTTTTATCTATCTGGATTGCATTCGTATGCCAGCGGAGATAAAGTTATCACACCAACATCTGTTTATTATTCTCTTGCATTTGTTGCTGTTTTAGGATTCGCAGCTTGGTTTAAACACAAAAAATACTACAAAAAATAAAAGGCAGAACTTACAGAATACTGTACATTTGTCAACCTTAAAACACATTATTTATGTTTCATAAAAACTTTAAATTAATCATTGCAGCTTTAATCACTGCTTGGTCTGTATTCGAATTTTCTCAAGTCCACATTATGAATGGAATTTCTATTCTATTCTTAGCTGGTATTTTCATTTTATTATACTTTAAAAACGAATTTATATTATTAGCCTTTTTACAATTGCGTAAGCAGAATTTTCCTGGCGCTCAAAAATGGTTGGGCTTCATTAAAAACCCAAGTGCGTCTTTAACAAAAAAGCAAGAAGGCTATTACAATTTCCTACATGGAATTATGTTGTCTCAAACAAACATTACACAATCAGAAAAATACCTAAAGAAAGCGATTAAACTAGGTTTGTCAATGGGGCATGACTTGGCAATGGCTAAATTACAATTGGCGGGAATCGCGATGACAAAAAGAAGAAAACGGGAAGCAACAATGCTTATGAATGAAGCTAAGAAATTAGACAAACAAGGCATGTTGAATGATCAAATAAAAATGATGAAACAACAGATGAAAAAAATCTAGTTGGAGTAATTCAATTATATCAACAAAAAAAGCCTCTGATTTTCAGGGGCTTTTTTTGTTGATGCTGTAAGTTTTTAACATACCAAACGACCTAGCAGGTATTCCTGTTTACCAATGAAAAAACTTATTTATCTTTTCGCTGTACTGCTATTAATGGCCTGTTCAAGCAACGTTGAACCTGAGGATGAAAAACCTGTTACAGCAGTAAATAAATGGGCACATATTGCCCCTCCATATCCAACCGGAGAAACGGGACTGTTTCCCTTACTGAAAAACCCTACATACAAACCGGTTTCTGATTTTTCTAATTTAAAGGATACTGACAAAGTAGCCATCGTTAGTTATCAAAACAAGGTAAAAGTGTACCCTTACTTATATACAAATAGATATGAGATCGTCAACGACTCAATTGGCCACTTTTTTTATGCCGTTTCATACTGTCCACAAACAAAAAGTGCAATCAATTTCAACAGGATTACTCAAAGTGACACATTAGATTTAGTTGCTTCAGGGTATTTATACAAAGACAATATGGTTCCCTCTGATTCAGAGTACACTATGTACTGGTCTCAAATGCTTCAAAAAGGAATTAGTAATGGAGCCATTTCAAAAAACTTACAAACCCTAAACTTAATTCAAACAAATTGGAAAACGGTCGTAGATTATTTTCCAAATTCGAAAGTGTTTTATTATGAAGGCGATATTATTACTCCCAAAAAAAACAACTCAAACACTATTGCAAAGACCTCTGCTGAAATTTCAAATTCAGATGCGGTATTTTCAATAATTGAGCATTTTGGAGCTAGTGGCAAACAAGAAACAGTGCATGCGTATCCTATTAAAAATTTCAGTGAAGAAATCAGCTTGAAGGAATTGATTATTGACAGCAAACCAACACTTTTATTAGGAAGTAAAAAGCATCATTTTTTTACAACATATATTCTTCCAAGTGGCTTAACCTTCCATTTAGAAAGCAGTAGTTTCCCTCCAATCTTAATAGACAATGAAGGCACAAAATGGAATCCTTTTGGCTATGCTTTTGAAGGACCTCGAAAAGGAACTCAACTCACTTCTGCTAAAGCCTACACGGCTTCATGGTGGGCTTGGAAAGATTTTTTTAACACTATAGCACTAAAATAACATCCTTATTCAATTCTTTTTATAGTCAAATCTGATTGGTACTCTAACAAGTACAGTCCGCTATTTTCAGAAATACTAAAAAGTCTTTTATTAAAATCGAATTTACTTTCAATTCTATAGGAGACTCCTTGTTTAAATGTATCATACAAGTCGTTCCCAGATGCCAATCGCATTACAACGTCATACGTAACATCGAAACCTTTGGTTGCATAATACGAAGGCAAGGCATTATTTTTTAATAGGTACTGTTTATTAAATATTCTTGCTGCTAAAGAATTTTCATCAATATAGGTATCAGTAACATGTACAAATTCTAATTGAGCCAGCTTATTATTATTTACATAATTTGATTTCTCAAATCCAAAAAGCTTTACCAGATAGTTTATCTTCTCTTCTGGCTCTTCATCCTCGTCTTCTGGTTCTGGTGGATCAGGAAAACTAATTAAACTGTTAATTGCATCTGCAGCAATTACATTGTTTTTTGTAGCAATTATTACCCAGTTTTTTATATTGGTCGTATCCGGTTTCATTATACTCAAAAAACGCTCTTGAGCAATGTAGCCGTAATGAGGAATAATCTCATGCACTTCATTTATAGAATCGTGCTGCTTTAAAATATTTGCAATTTGCTTTACCTCTGTTATAGAGGCTACGGTTGAATCTCCAACAATAATAATATTTTCGTTTTTATATTGTTTAGAAACGTAGGACAATAATTTTTCTTTATATAAATGTTTATCTGGAGATGTTTTTACTATTCTTGAAGATGTAAAAGATGTTTGAGATTTCGAAAACACAGGAAACACCAAAGGTGCACTTACACTATTTGCTAATTTCTTAGTTTCATCTGAATAAATTGAACCTATAATGGCATCTTTATCCGATAAGGTTCCATTTGAAATTAAATCATTAATTACTGTATTTCTATCTTCTGTATCTATCACAGTCAAAGCTACATTTACGCCTTGACTCCTTAAAGAATCTATTGCCAATTCAGCACCTAAATAAAAATCGGTCACAATATTGTTCAAGTTCCTCTTTCCGCCTTTAAATATATCAACGGCCTTTATCGTATCGAACAACTTAGCTCTAAAAGGCAAAAGCAATGCTAACTTTACAGTGGCATTATCAGAAATTGTATCTTTATAAATAACATCCAACGCTTCACCCTCTACTATTCTTTTAATTTTAATGGATGCACCTAGTTTTAAACCTTCATCCAAAGCTGGGTTTAACCCCAATAAATCAGATTTTAAGACATTGTAATATCTTGTTAAACTGTAAAAGGTATCTCCTTTACTTACTTTATGCAATACATACTCTTTCTTTAATTCCTCAATTTCAATACTGGAATTAGTAGTATCTTGTTTGACAGAATCTTTAACAATAATATCTGCAAGCGTTTCATCTTTTTCCCCTACCCGTTTTACGGTATTCTTGCTCGGAATAAAAATCTCTGTATCTGGCTTTGGTCTTCTTCCAACATCTGGGTTTAGACGTAATAAATCTTTAGTTTTAACGTCAAGTTTTCGAGCAATGCTTCGCATTGTTTCCCCTTGTTTTACCTTGTAGGTAACGTATTTTTTTTGTTGACCGCAAGACACGGCGATTGTAAAAACAAAAAATGTAACTAATAATTTAAAATGCTTCATATAATTTGTTGATTTCTACTTTAAGCAAAAGATTTTCTAACGCTAGCAATTTCTATAATATAACATAAAAATTGCCAGCTTAGTATATTATTCCCACTCTATTGTTGCCGGCGGTTTTGAACTGATATCATAAACAACTCTATTTACACCTTTCACTTTATTGATAATATCATTGGATGTTTTTTGTAAGAACTCATAAGGTAAATTTACCCAATCTGCCGTCATACCATCAGTACTTTCAACAGCTCTTAGCGCAACAACCTTTTCATAAGTTCTTTCATCCCCCATAACTCCAACGGAGTTTACAGGTAACAAAATAGCTCCAGCTTGCCATACTTTATCGTACAAACCACTCTCTTTTAATCCGTTGATAAAAACAGCATCTACTTCTTGTAAGATCGCTACTTTCTCTGGAGTAATATCTCCCAAAATACGAATTGCCAATCCCGGCCCAGGAAAAGGATGTCTTCCTAACAAGTCTTTATCTATTCCTAACGAAGCGCCTACTCTTCTTACTTCGTCTTTAAAAATCATACGCAAAGGCTCTACAATTTTTAATTTCATAAAGTCTGGCAATCCCCCTACATTATGGTGGCTTTTAATAGTTGCAGATGGCCCTCCATTTACCGAAACAGATTCGATCACATCAGGGTAAATAGTTCCTTGAGCTAACCATTTGGCATCGGTAATTTGATTCGCTTCTGCATCAAAAACTTCAATAAAAGCATTCCCTATCGCCTTTCTTTTTGCTTCGGGATCACTCAAACCTGCAAGAGCTTGCATAAAACGATTGGAAGCATCTACTCCCTTTACGTTTAAGCCCATTCCTTCGTATTGTTTTAAAACATCCGTAAATTCATTTTTACGCAATAAACCATTATTCACAAATATGCAATGTAAGTTACTTCCAATTGCTTTGTGTAATAATACAGCGGCTACGGTAGAATCTACACCTCCTGACAAACCTAAAACAACCTTGTCGTCTCCTACTTTTGCTTTAATATCACTGATAGTTGATTCTGCAAATGAATCTGGAGTAAACGTTTGCGCTACTCCAGCAATTTTCACTAAAAAGTTTTCTAATAATTGTTTCCCATCTGTAGAATGATATACTTCTGGGTGAAATTGTATTGCATAGGTATCTTCTCCTTCAATTCTGTACGCAGCATTCTCTACATCGTGGGTACTTGCTAATCGCAACCCCTTTGTTGGTAGCTCTTTAATTGTATCTGAATGACTCATCCAAACTTGACTCCCTGCAGAAATCCCTTCCAAAAACACCTCTTCATTCTTTACAAATGATAAATTAGCTCTTCCATATTCTCTGGTGTTCGATTGACCAACCAATCCTCCAGAAAAATGTGCTAAATACTGAGCTCCATAACACACTGCTAATAATGGTTTTTTTCCTCTTATTTCAGATAAATCTGGGTGTGGAGGATCTTCAGACCTCACAGATGAAGGGCTTCCTGATAAGATAACGGCTTTAAACTCGTTGCTATTCTTTGGTAATTTGTTATAGGGATGAATTTCACAATAAATGTTCAATTCTCTAACTCTTCGGGCAATAAGTTGTGTGTATTGCGAACCGAAATCTAATATAAGTACGTTGTGTTGTTGCATGCGCAAAAATACTACAAGAATTTAGAATTTTTTGCATCTATTTTCTTTTTTTTTAAGCCAGCAAAAAAATCACAAAACTGAAGAGAACTTTGGGGACTAAAACTTATAAATTATGGCATTGATATTCATTCCAGCTCCCACAGATGCAAAAATGACAACATCATTTTTATTTATTTCTTGGTTTTCTATTTCTCCCTTTAAAACCAAATCCAACAATGTAGGTACAGTTGCCACCGAACTGTTTCCAAATTTATGTATATTCATTGGCATGATATGCTCTGGTACAGCCTTTTTAAACAATCGATAAAAACGCTTTATAATCGCTTCATCCATTTTTTCATTGGCTTGATGAATGAATATCTTTTTCACATCATCAATATCTTTTCCACTTTTCACCAAAGCAGTTTGCATAGCCTGAGGTACTTTATTTAATGCAAATTCATATATTTTACGTCCCAACATTTTTATGTACCTATGCTCCGGATTTGCATCTAAATCAAATGATTTATCAAAAAATAAATAGCCCACCTCCTCTTTTGCAAAAGTTTGAGTTGCGTGGCTTAAAATTCCGGTATTGACACCACTTGTCGCTTCAACAACACACGCTCCAGCACCGTCGCTAAAAATCATTGAATCTCGATCTGATTTATCCACTACGCGGGATAAGGTCTCGGCACCAATCACTAATATTTTCTTTGCTATTTCAGCTTTTATAAAAGCCTGTGCATGAATCACACCTTCTATCCATCCTGGACAACCAAAAATAATGTCATACGCTACACAATTTGGATTTTCAATACGTAGTTTGTGCTTTACACGGGCTGCAATACTTGGCACCAAATCACTTTGTTCTCCTGGAGCCTTTACATCCCCAAAATTATGTGCCAAAATAATATAATCCAATTCTTCAGGATTTATTTTTGCATTTTCTATTGCCTTTTTAGCCGCTAAAAAAGCAATGTCAGATGTTCGCATGTCTTTTTCAGCATATCTCCTTTCTTCTATCCCAGTAATCGATTTAAATTTCTCAATGATTACCTCGTTTTCGGCATTAAATGAAGACCCATCTTCATTAAGAAAATGATGCTCTAAAAATTTATCATTTTCTTGAATTACAGTAGGAATATAACAACCTGTTCCTGTTATTTTTGAATTACTCATGAAGCATCTAGCATTAAAATTACGTCTTTAACAAAGAAACGATTTTTTAATGGAAATTAAAAAGCGGGGCGCCGCTTTTAAGGGTTTTTATTAAATTCTTAGAAATACCTATTAAATTTTAAGAATAACACTTTTGACAATTCAAATACTATATTAATCGTAACAATTCATTTTTACTTGCATAACCATAGCAATTGACACGGCTCTATCGCTCATGTTTTGCGCATTCTGCCCTTCAAATAAGGCATCAATACTTGTTTTAAGAAAAGACAACCAACTGGTAAAATGTTCTTTTTTAAAAGAGCGTTTTTTATTAAAATTCAAGTGCTTTTGCATTACATTTTTATCATAAATAGAAGTATCGAATAAGATGTCATGCCAAAAATCTGTAATGGTGTTTATATGCGCTTCTAAATGCCCTTCCTCTTGAATAGCTTCAAAGAATGGCTGCATATTTTCATCTGCTAATAGCTTCTTATAAAAGGCCGTAATGATCAAATAAATGTCTCTCCTAGAAGAAATATCTTGTTTCATTATAGATAAGTACTGTCAAAAGAAAAAGGTAGTAAAGACAGCAAAGATTCCGTTTTCACAACCTGACCAACTTCACCCATAAAATAAATTTCAATCGGTTCTTTTTGATTTATTTCGTATTCAGAAAGTGTTTGCCTACATGCTCCACAAGGACCAACAGGCCTGTTTACAGTTGCATTACTAGAGCTCGCTGTAATAACCAATTGCCTTACTTTTATGCCTGGATAGTCTGAACTTGCTTTCCAAATTGCTACCCGTTCAGCACACATTCCCGATGGATATGCTGCACTTTCTTGGTTATTTCCTAAAATAATTTGGTCGTTTTCTAAAAGCAATGCAACCCCCACTTTGAACTTAGAATAGGGTGCGTATGCATTATTTCTTGCTTCTACAGCTTTCGTCATTAACGATTGAATGTCAGAAGGCAGTTCAGAAACATCATCGTAAACAGTAGCAGATGCTACTACATTAATATTTTTCATAAGGATACTTAACTCGTGAAAGAACGAAGGTACTAATAATCTTCATAAATCTCTCCTAAATCAAATGATAAAGAGAAACGCAATGTATTCTCTAATGGATGATTCACATTTGAAGAATTCATTAAATATGATAAATCTAAAGAAAAAGCCTGCGCTTTAAAACCTCCACCCATTGTAAAATACTGTCTATTTCCTTTAATTTCACTTTCGTGATAATAGCCAGCTCTTAATGCAAATGCGTTGTTGTATAGATACTCAGCCCCCAAGGCATATGTAAATTCTTTAATTTCTTCACTGAATCCACCTGGCGCATCACCAAAAGAAGAGAGCATTCCAGAAATCCAACCTTTGTCTTTATCAGAACCATCTGTTTGGGGAGAAGGAACTAGTAACTTGGTGGTTTCTAGGTTTATTCCAATAATATTATAGTCATCTAATATAAAATCGAATCCTGCTCCTAGCTTTAAATTAGTCGGAATAAAATCCTCATTACCTGGCACATATGACACTTTCGGTCCAATATTGGCTATATTAAACCCTAATCGATACCTACCATTAAAATTTCCGTAATTTTCTTCTGGAGATCTATAATAACCCGAAACATCTACAGAAAATGAATTAATCGCTTGAATATTGGGGTTTTGAACACTCAATTTGTAATTTGAATGTATAAAGCGCAATCCTACACCCAAAGAAAAAGTTTCGCTTAACTTTAAGGCATACGTACCTGTTAAAGCTAACTCATTTGGGTTTTCAGTTCCAATAGTGGTTCCTCCACTATCTGTTAACTCTATTTTACCTAAAGAGAAATATTTAAAATCTACCCCCCATGCAGCATTTTCGCTAAACCTATTCACATAAGACAGTCCTCCTACAAAAATATCATCCACCAAATTACGCAACCAAGGTGTGTAATTTGCACCAATGCTAATTTGATTGGTGTTAAAAGCTATTTTTGATGGATTGTGGAAGATTGAAAAGGCATCTGAAGAGGTTGCCACACCAATGTCTGCCATCCCTCCTGCTCTAGCATCTGGCGTTATTAATAAAAATGGCGCTGCTGTTGTAATAGCATTGGTTTGACTTTGAATGTTAAAGTTAGCCATTAAACATAAAGCTACTACAAATAGTAATGTTCTTCTTTTCATTTAGTTGATTTTTAGCTGTAAACTATATTGCTATACTAAAGTATGACTAATTTTTCATACTTCTCTGAGTATTGATTACTAATCGTTGATTTTACTCTTAATTTATATATATAAACTCCTTTCCCTAAGCGGTTCCCAAAATCATCCAAGCCATTCCATTTTAAATTTCGAGAAAGAGTTCCTGTTGTTTGAACAGTTTGATTTATGGTTTTAATAATCTTACCTGAAATTGTAAATATTTGAACTTGCACTTCTAAGGGTTCATTTGGCTTGTTATGATTAAACCAAAACTCTGTGTAATTCACAAAAGGATTTGGGTAGTTCAGTACATTTTCTAACACCAAACCACTATCACTCACTACCATAAAATTTAACGTTGCTTCAGATGAATTATTATATGTATCCCATGCTTTTATTTTTATGGTATGGGCTCCTACGTCTAAATCGCGAAGCTGGTAGCTCACTTTCCCATTTGTAAAATCATCCAAGGCTGTTTCATAATAGTCATTTAACACTATTGGATTGGCTTGATCTCCATCTAAAATGGCCACAATATCATGGTCAATAGAAGTAATAGATGTATTAATACCACTTACATCTGAAAGTGAAATTATCAAATTAGGAGATGTATTTGTATTGCCTCCTTCAATAAAGGACTCATCATTCATAAACACTTGTACCTCTGGCCCAGTTGTATCATTGATAGCATTCGGATTGATCCCTCCAATAACAACGTCAAAATTTGCTCCTGATTTGTCTTCATTGTCATCAGCAGCATAAAAACTCAATTTTCCTTTTCCATATGCTATTTTAATATCTTTTGGTACGATAAAATCAAAATTGAACGCACCGTCTGTTACAGTCGACTTACCTCTAAACAACTTACTTTCTCTAGAATCAAAACTCATTTTAATTCCAAAACCATTATTATCTAAGGTTGTTTTTTCTATGGGCTTATCAAAAACAGTTGTAGAAAGTGTCCCATTAAAACCCGTCAGTGTTTGGTTCAGATTATCTGTCACAACTCCCTCAAAACGAACTTTTGACAGTGCCTTAAGCGTGTCTATAGATTGTGTAATATCGACTCCATTTAATTTCGTAATTCTGACATTTGGCTTTGGAATTGCCAATTTCATTGCGGGGTCTCCAATGTAGTAGATAAAAAATTTCTGAAAGCTCGTAAATCCATTTTTAGCGGTCATTAAAGATTCTGAAATAGATAAATCTTCATTGTTAAATTCCAATAATATTTTCACCAATCGCTCATTAAAGCTTTGTCCGGTAGATATAAAAACTTCTCTCGTTGTTGTAATTAGGCTTGCTGCTCCGCCATTTTTGTTCCAAAAAGTTAATTCGCCCGCTGTGGTTCTTAACGGGTTGTCAAATCTCGAAAACTCACAAGTAACGGTAATAAATAAGGGCAATGTTTTTGCATTATTGAATGCTTGTATCTGTGGCACTTCCAAAATTCGTTCACTGGCAAACCCATCTTCTCCACCATGCCCAAAATAATCCATGACCAAGGTTCCTTTTTCGATGGCATTGGTTAATGCCAAATTTACTTGGGGATACCTTTCACCACCAGAAGATGTTTGTTGCTTAAATGCGTCAGCGTAAATTTTATTTATATTAAAAATTGGTTTATTTTTTTTTATAGAATCCGCAATTCGTTCCATGCCCAACTGCAACGTTTGTTCTCCCGCTTCATCAATATCATCTGCTAACAAGGTGATGGTATTTCTCCAATCTCCAAATGCACTCTTTTGATAATAACTCAATATCTTATCAACCACCTCGGTTGCTTGTCCAATTGAAGACACAGGAATTCTTCCCGTAGCAACATCTATGGTATCAGAAGTAAGCATCAATCCTTCATTAGGCTCTAACATCACAAAATAATCATCTGTAACATACGAAGTAGCCAAGTTAAAGCTCTGTACAGACTCAAATACGGGAACTACATTATTATTCCCTTTAATTCTATCTTTAAAATCATAGGAACCATCCCCAAAAAAACAAACATACTTTAGCTTCCCTGCACTCGCTGAATTTGTAGCGTATACATGTTTTATAAAATCTCTAATGGCTGTAATATCTGGTGACCCAGAACCAAATTCATTATAAATTTGAGATAACAACACCACTTTTGATGTTAATCCTGAGTTATTTTGATGGTATGCTACCAATCGCTCTGCTTGTCCTGACAATTCATTATTTGTAATAACAATGTAATTCACATCTTTTAATGCATGCAAATTTTGAGTTCCGATTAAAGGGTTGCTAGGTACTTCTGGAGTATAATAATCTCCATCATTTAGAACAATATATTCATTTAAAATGCCTCCATTTGATTTAAAAACAAAATCTACACCACTAGAAGCATTGTTTATTTTTTGGGGATTTATAAAATCTGTCACATCCCAAACAGCACTAATATTTGCATTGTTTTTCACTTGATATTCTAACACCCCTGTCGTTTTATACGCCTCAAAGCTTCTAAAAGAGAATTGTGACCCTTCGGCTACCAAGTGTTTCTTTCCTTTCACTTCTATATAATCTAAATATGCTTTCGCCCCGGGATTGTCATTATTGTTGTAATTAATCGTGACATCAATATTTGACGATGCCAAAGTTACGCTAGAAGAATTATGATTCGGATACCCTAAGGTTAAAGACCCACTTGTTACACGCGGGTATGCTATTGAAAATGCATTTTGCGAATTTACAACAACATTCATAGAAGAATTTAAGGCTGAAATAGCACTTCCTCTAACTTTTATTTGAACCGGAAAATTGGTGTCTAAATTTTTAAAATCAAAATTAAAACTTCGAGAATCAGTAACACTAAAATCCTCTCCAAACCACTGTGTACCAATGGCAAAAAGGTTTCGTTCTTCTTTTTCATAAAACACGAAATCGTCAAAATTTGAAATTGTCTTATTTGCGACCAAAGAAATCTCTGGAGCCATGGCTATTCGTTTCCCTGCACTTGTACTTACTGATAAAAAATAAAAGGCTTTATCTGAATAAATATTCTGTCTATGCTCTGCTGTTTCTAAACTTGGATTCAAAAGCCAATCGTGTGCTCCTTTTGCGTAAAAGAGAATGTAATCTTCAGCATTAAAAACACCATCACTTTCGCCTGCAATAAAAATTGAATTCTCAACCAAATCATCATACCTAAAATCGCTGTTTCTTTGCGGTAGTAGTACCCCTCCATTTCCAAAAATTTTAATATTTCTAGGATCGAGGTTGGTTGTATTGATGCCCATTTTCTGAAGTAAAGAAAGGTCTATTTTAAACACGCCAGTTGTATCTACAGAAAACTTATACCAATTTCCTGTCGCCAATACAGAATTTGCCGTTTGCGCCTGTAAATTCGCAAAAAGAAATAGCAGTAAAATAAAAAGTAGTTGATGTTTTTTCATTTCTTAATTCAAATAACGCAGTAATTATTCGGTTATTTTAAGGGATTACAAGATTACTTATAATAAAGGTAAAAAACAATCGTTTATAAATTGAATAAATACAAAGGCCATAAAAAAGCTAATTAACTTGGTAGAAAAGAGAATTATTGTAAATTGCATGGCTAAATTAAACCCTTAACAAATTTAAATAAGATACATGAAAAACTTATTGAA
>Ga0105356_10005278_pt1 | contig 12279 bp, 14 predicted proteins | sample GOMGulsemesocosm_3_FD_83502 | JGI IMG/M metagenome (GOLD analysis project Ga0105356, IMG submission 83502) | Methane-oxidizing microbial communities from mesocosms in the Gulf of Mexico - GOM9D Gulf of Mexico | ecosystem: Environmental > Aquatic > Marine > Cold seeps | place: Gulf of Mexico...
CATCAGTATTGACGATACTTATTGTCATAGCTTTGGTAGCTTTTATGGTTTGGGGCGCTAAAACAATATTTTATCAGCTGCATATTATGATATTCCCCGCAGATCATCAGTGGTTTTTCTATTACCAAGACTCCTTGATGAGCACCCTAATGAAAGCTCCAGATTTATTTGCGGGAATCGCTATACAGATACTAGGCTTGTCGGTTGTTATCTTTATTATGGTAGGGTTGGCTTTTAAAAAGGTGGTGGACTTCCAAAGGTCATCCTCTCAGCACTGCTTGGATGAGTGAAGGTCAGTGATTGAGCATGTAGGCATAAATATTGTCGCGCCTTTTGTGATTCCTCTGTCCCATACAGATTGTCGCCAAGTATGGGGTGACTCATTGCATTACAGTGAATTCTAAGTTGGTGAGATCGGCCGGTAAACGGAAGTAGTTCAACTCGAGTACTTCCTTCTAAATATTCCATAACCCGCCAGCGAGTAAGAGATTTTTTACCATGCTCATAGCAAACCATTTGTCGTGGTCGATTGGGCCAGTCGCAACGCATAGGTAAGTTAATAGCCCCTGTTTCTGGGTGCAATTTCCCTGCGAGTATCGCTTGGTAAGATTTTTCTGTTTGACGATTTTGAAATTGTTGCTGGAGGCTCTTTAAGCTCGCTTTGTTGCGTGCAAAGACCATGATACCAGATGTTGCCATATCTAAGCGGTGGACAATGTGCACTTCTTCAAACTGAAGAGTTAGGCGATGATATACAGAATCAAGTTTTTCTGGGCCGCGCCCTGGGACACTGAGTAGATCAGGTTCTTTGTCCACGATGATGATATTTTCATCGTGGAAGAGGATAGATACAAAAGTCATTATTTAGCTAGTTGAGGGTAGTTGTGATGAGTGAGTATTTTATCGTAACTACCATCGTCTTTCATTTCTTTTAATGCTTGATTAAAAGCAGAAGCAATAATGTCTCGATCATTGCGTTTTAAGCTAATCGTAGTATGAAGGCTGCGACTAATTAATGGGGTGGGGATTACTTCTAAATGGTCGGCTATATTCTTACTTTTTAGGAGACTATTTTCTGCAGTCCAATGGTCGATGAGAGCGATGTCGGTAGATTTAGTGGCGACGTCACGCAGCATAGATTTGCAGTATTTATAGTAGTTTAAAGAAACAAGGGGGGCAATTTCATCAAACTGCTCGCCATAACCAAACTCTTTAAAAACGCCTAGTCGGTAACTTTTTTGGCTAACGTAGTCTTTGAATTCTTGATTGTTGGTGAAGTTTAGCAGGTCTAGCTTACGTTTAACTATGACAAGTTCATTGGTGAGGTAGGGGGCAGTGTAGAGCGCTTCTTGGGCTCGGGTTGGGCTGTGCCAAGAGGCAACAGATAGATCGACATCACCATTCGATAGCCCTTCGGCCACTCGCTGCCAAGGCATGAACTGCATGTCAATTTGATAGCCGGCACGTGCAAATACAGCGGTAACCAAGTTAACAGCCAAACCGTTGGCTGGTAAATGATTACTGATGTATGGTTCCCACACGTGCCCTGCCATCTTTAGCGTTGGGGTCTCACTTTTATATTCAGTAGCCAATAACGATATGGCTTTTGCTAGACCGTTTTTCTCAATGCTATGTTTGAATTGGTCACGAAAGCTCTTAACCAGGCTGACACCTTCAATAACGACATCATAGGTAAGCCATTTCTCTTTTTTGTAATAAAGCTTATATGTGACATTGATTGCTGGGGCACCCATGCGCTGGATGGCACTTTTAACACTGGCTTTTTTTCCTGTCTTGCTGAATCTGGCGTCTTCAAATTTAATTTCCTCGCCATTGAAAGCTTTGAAAGCACCAGCGTAAGTGCGAATAACTTTATGTTTAAAAGCAATTATGAATTGTTTTTTCTGCTCTTTGGACGTTTTCTTCCAGTTTTTTGCTAATACTCTTTTAGCCATATAAACATGGTCAACAACGGGCAGTAGAAGTTCGTCAACGATTTGCTCTAGGTAATACTCCTGACTGGCGATTTTATCTTTGTCGGTGATTAGTCGCTGAGTCAATTGTTGAGCCGCTTGTTCAACAATGGCCCTGGGGGCTTGCTCGGCATTAGATTGGTAGCTGATCAAAAGGGTGGTGATCAGCAACATCAAGCGAATCATGTATCCGCTGAATGTAAATGAGCTTGGCATTAACGTGGCTCCTAGTCATCTTTGTAGTGTTTTGCTTACTATAAAGATGAGAGCCCTGCTTGCCAAGCTGATTAGTGATTAAAGCGCTATTTTAAATTTCTAATGAGTAATGATTTTTCTAAATTACTACTGCCTAACGGGCGTGGGATTTTGACAATAAAACCAGACCCTGGTGCATCTTGTCGAGCATCACCTTTATTGGATAAAATACGCTCTAATTTAAATGTGTGGTTGCCAGTAGGAGTCATAAGTTCCAACTCATCGCCGACTTGAAAGCGATTTTTGACATCGATCGTTAACCAATCGGTATCTGCATGAGTAACTTCGCCAACGAATTGCTGCTGAGTGCTAATTGAGGCTCCATGTGTATAGTTCTGGTATTCGTCATGGACATGACGACGGTAAAAGCCTTCAGTAAAACCGCGATTTGACATATTCTCTAGCGTATCCATTAATCCCATGTTGAAATTTTTACCCGCTGCAGCATCATCAATTGCTTGGCGATAAGCTTGTGATGTTCTGGCTGCGTAATAATGGGATTTAGTTCTACCCTCTATTTTTAAGGAGTGAACGCCGATTTCTTGTAGGCGTTGAACGTGCTGAATCGCACGCAGATCCTTAGAGTTCATAATGTAGGTGCCGTGTTCATCCTCAAACATTGGCATCAAATCGTTTGCACGATTCCCTTCTTGCAAGAGAACAATCTCATCTGAAGGCTTGCCGATACCTAAGGCGGAGTTTAGTGCTGGATCAAATTCTATCGCCGAGGTAGGGATAATATTCCCACTCGCAGTTTCTTTAGCTTCATGAGCTTGATACTTCCAGCGACAGGCATTTGTGCAGCTGCCCTGGTTGGGATCTCTATGATTCATGTAGCCGGAGAGTAGGCAGCGTCCAGAGTAAGCGATGCAAAGTGCGCCATGTACAAAGACCTCTAGCTCCATCTCGGGGCATTGCATGCGAATTTCTTCTATCTCATTGAGAGATAGCTCTCGACTTAAGATGACACGTTCAATCCCCTGGCGGTACCAAAATTTAACGGCGGCATAATTAACCACGTTAGACTGGACTGATAGGTGGATTGGCATATCTGGCCACTTGTCTTTAACCATCATGATAAGTCCTGGATCAGACATGATAAGAGCATCGGGCTTCATGCCAATGACCGGTTCGATGTCACGCATGTAGGATTCAATTTTATTATTGTGCGGAGCAATATTGCTGGCGACATAGAATTTCTTACCTAATTCATGTGCCCGTTGAATGCCTTTGTCTAGGTTCTCAATTTGAAAGTCATTGTTTCTAACGCGTAAGCTGTAGCGTGGCTGCCCTGCATAAACCGCATCTGCTCCGTAGGCAAAAGCGTATTCCATGTTTTTATAGGTGCCCGCAGGGGCAAGTAATTCAGCTTTGAAGATTTCGGACATGACGGCGGCTCAGAATAAAAGGCGCACAGTTTAATTAGCAAGCATTTATCCTTGTTGATTCAGATCAATAATTCAGGTTTTTATAGATCGAAGGTAATGCTTGATGAGTATGAATGGGTGCTGAGAAGGTAACGGTGAGCTTAACATTAAGCGATAAAATTCACCGTTACTTTTGCATAAAAGGTTACATCGTTAATCTAGGCTGATCCCTAAGCTGGACTCAGATTCACTTGATGCTAATTTCTTAATTGACAATATGGTTTCGCGCTTAGGTTTACCGCTGGTTAGCAGCTCGAAAACCTGTATTTCGAATTGTTCCTGACGGGCAATTAGATCTTCGCTATCATTTCCCATCTCAGTGAACTCTACGAGGAGTTGCTTATTGCTAAGCTGTACTAGTTCGCAATCATTCGCCGATTCATCCAGTAAGGCATAAGTTGCTGAATATAGGCTTTGACAGGCCTGTTGTGCTGCCTCAGCGCCAAAAGATTCTTGGTTATCTAGTAATGAATTTTGCCATTGATCAAATTCATTAAAAAAACGTTCTAAGTTATCGAGAGACTTTAATTCTCCCTCTAAATATGCCCATGTCTTCGATAAGCATTTTGCATAAGGCTTATCTTCTTGCTCTTGCATCTCACAAAACAGGCTGATGTGGTTACGGTTGCGTTCAGCCATAGCTGCGCAGTAAGTAGCACGTCGCCATTGTGATAATGTTTCAAATTCCATGATTACAATACCTTGAAGTAGTAGGGGTGTTATTAATTGTTGTTCTCAATTGTTAGCATTTTACCATGGGGGGCGAAATACTGCGTATTATATAACTTTGGCATAGCCCAGCTACTATCGGCAGGAAGTGCTTTCTTGAAGCGTGCGAAGAAGTCCTCCGCGTTAATCGACCTAACAAAATACTGCTCATCTTGTCCTTGATTATCAAAGAAGTCTTCCCAGTGACCAAGGATAAAGTGACGGGCCTGGCTATCTTGCATTATGGATTCAGGGTAGTTGTCGACTTGACTAAAAGATGCCGGGGTGATGATAGCAATATCTACTCGTTTATTATCTTTGCTAACAAGATCTGGGATTAATCCTAGAGGTTCTTGGCTCGCAGCATCTTGATAGTATATGCGATGTAAGATCTCTTCTTGTGAGTCTAAAAAGTCAATTAAGTAGGATAGTGTTTGACCTTCTTTCCAGCCAAAAGCATGCCATGGCAGGGATTCTAGGTCTTCATCGTAAGTTCCTGTCATTATGTTTATGCCCATGAAATGGGGGGCGTGTGTTGACTTTAACGCCATAAAACGGATAGTTTTACTGTTGTTGTAATGCCATTCTCCCGGTTTGTTTAATACTGCCATAGTGTTATTTAAAGCATGGCGACGACTTTTATCAATGACGGGTGCTAGTGTATGCATCATGGTCTTAGAGCCAAAAGCATGGGCGTTCTTAGCTTTTTCTTGCATGATATAAGGTACGTCCATTAAATGATCGTAATGTGCATGCCCCACCAGAATTGTTTCGACCTCGCTGACATCGGGTAAATAGCGATCGATTAAATCGGTGTCGGGGCTAATTGGCATAAATGGACCTAGAGCCATAAAGTGAGGATTGGTGATTGAGGGCGCTGTCATTATGGAGTGTTCGCCAAAGCGAAAGAGGTGACCACCTACGCCTAAATATTGAATGCTTAAGCCATTAGGGGGTAAAAGTTTTTCCAGCGCTTTGGAATTTTTATCTTGATACACTTCCATGTTTTTTGTGGAGGTGCTGCAAGCTGCTAATGTTAAAAAAAGGGTTGTTAATATAAGTAAGAAAGAAATATTGAGTGCTGTCATGTGAAGGTGAGTGCTATTAATGATGAATGGGCATTCTGATAACTATTCTATCAGCGCTGGTTGATAAGGTGTAATAATTCCTAAATAGAACTATTCCAAGTTTAAGTGAGTAAGGCGTTATTCGTATTGTACTAATTAATACTATATTTGTTCTCTTAGCTAAATAAATGCTCAAAATGTGAACTAAAGCACTAGTTTAGGATGAGAAGAAGGCTTAATGAGTTGTATATTAGCCAGCTATCGTATACTTTTTATTCAACTGTATAGAGTATGAGCTTATGAAAAACCAAGCGATATTAACCTTATTGGTCGATAAACAGGAAATTCTTAAGGTAGCTGCTGATAAGCTATCACCAAGAAGTTGTGAGTTTATTTGCAATCAAGAGCAGGTAGAGTTATTTCGTGATGATGAAGAAGGTCTTGGTCGCTATAGCAGCTTTCAAATTAGATTGGGGTTGTTCCCTCATTCAGGTCCTTGTCCGCAATATATTACTGCGAATGGCCTGATAGTCTCTGTAAGACGCAGTGCTCAGGGATGTTATCGGGTGGTTTTGAATTTTGATAAGGTTGGTCAGGATGGTTACCGCTTGATTGCAGAGCATTTATCAGACTCAGTTGTTGTCCCTATTAATGCGATACAGAGTCAGAGTGCTTAAATCAGCCGTCTCTGGCAGCTCCACCATAAGCATTACTCTATGCTGGTAATCTACAGAAATGATATCGCCACCTAGTTGATTGATTAAATATCGAACTTGGTGCTCTTGCGGAAAGTCACAGCATAGTGAGAGCTTTTGTGTCTGCTGAAATTTAATCCATTCCAACTGCTGCAATAAAGTATTGGCTGCTTGGCTATAAGCTCGAGCTAGGCCCCCAGTGCCCAGCTTAGTGCCACCAAAATAGCGCACGACAATAATCGCGATATCCGAAAAGTCAGAGTGATCAATAACATTTAGTATGGGCATTCCTGCGGTACCACTGGGTTCCCCGTCATCACTAAAACCACGATTAGCATGGTTTAGAGGGCCGATACGGAAACCGTAGCAATAATGCCGTGCATCGGGGTACTTTTGCTTAAGGCGACTTAGGAAGCATTTGAATTCTTCATTACTGGTTACTTTTTCGCAATAAGTAATAAAGCGACTGCGCTTTTCTACGAGCTCATAAAGCCCAGGCTTTGCTGGTACTTTATGCATTATTTAGGGTTTGTGCAGCGGTAAATGACAAATTTGCTATCACTGGCAAGGGTGGTGATGTTGGCGAAATCTTTCTTTAATAACGGCTTGTAACCAAGGTGTCGGTTGGCAACAACAAGAAGTTGACCTTGTGGATTTAAAATCTTACGGCCTTGTTTGAACATGCGCTCGGCAGCGGCGGTTGAAATGCGATTGCCAGTATGGAAAGGGGGGTTGCACAATATTGTATCAACAGGTCCAGGGACGTTTAAAAGAGCATCTGTATGATAATAATGTGCATTAAAGTTGCCGCGCGATTCTATATTCCCTTTCGCTGCTTTTAACGCAAGAGAAGAGTCGTCACACAATAACAACTCAATACCTTTGTCCGGATTTAGTTGCAGGCAAGCAATGCTTAATAAACCATTTCCACAGCCAAGGTCTACGACTTTACCTTTGAGGAGGGGTTGTTGGCTTAGGTGGCTAATAAAAAAACGACTGCCAATATCCATGTGATCGCGTGAGAAAACACCGGGCAATGCTGAGATAGGGCTTTGATCTGGCCCAATGTACGATTTTTCATACTTAAGTGGAGGAAGTTGGTCGCTAATTTCAAATTGAATTAAACGTGCTTTTTTGCGGATTGGATGCTGTTGGTAATTTTGATTGTGTTGCTCTAGCCATTTCAGCCATTTCACGGGGATGTGTTTGGCCATACCTGCCAGAGACACCTTGATACCTGGGCCTAGCTGTTCAAGTGCTAACAGGAGCCACCAGTGAAGCTGATCAAAGGATTTGGGGCATTGAATCCAAAGACTATCCGTTGTTGAAGGAAATGTAAGTAATCCGTTATCAAGTTTAATGTCATGTTCAGCATTAAGAATATTGGCATCAACTAGGTCAGTAGGGAGCTTGGCTAAATTTTGGCGAATTGCCTGCATACTGCAGTATGAATCACTCCAGCTATAACTAGAGCGACCTTGCTGGCAGGCAAATACACTTAATGCACCCCATTGATCATTGATAATGGCAGGGGATAACCCCAGCTCGGCTTGCTCAATGAGGTAGATGTCAGCGGCATCCCAAGGTTGTTGAATGCTAGAAGAAACCTTGGGGTAGCAATTTAAGGAGAGGTCGCCTTTGGCGGTCGATAAATGAGCCATTAAAGTATTACGCCGCAGAGAAAGAATTAATAAAAATCGTTAAAGTTTTTATTATCCAGTTGAGATAAAAGGTCTGGTTCGCGGGTATCTTCACGCTTATCGTCTGCATCAGTACGCTGCTTAGCCTTATTTTTGGCATCGTCTTGCTTGGCTGGCTTAGGAGTCGTATTGGTCTTCTCTTTAGCTGTCACTTGAGACTGCTGTTGCTTCTCAGCGGCTTGTGGATTTTCATCCAGAAACTTCTGGTAGACAGACTTGGGCTTATCTTTAGCTTTTAAATTGCTATTTTGGCGGTCGCTCACCGATGCTTTTTTAAGCTTGGTAATACTGCCAGTTTTAACGTTGTGAATGCTTTTCAGAGAGCGGGTTTTCTTTTTACGTGTCATGGTATCGAGTTTGTTTGAATATAAGTGGCCATTCTACCGCAAGTTATGCTTTGATACACGAATTTAGGGGGATAAATGAACTATTGGTCACAATTAGTCTTTGTTAGTTCAATTACTTTGCCAGTATTCTCTTTGGTATTTGTGGGTTATTGGTTAAATAAGCATAAAAAAATCAGTTCAGATTTTACTGCGGGTGCTTCATATATCGTATTTAATCTAGCGTTGCCCGTACTTATGTTTGCAGCTATCAGTAGAACGGATATTGAGAAAATAACCAATGCTTCATTGGTTACCTTTGCCGTATTGGCCGCTTGTACATCATTTTTTGTTTTGTGGTGGTTAGGTAAGTATTTCATCCGCGACCGAAAGAATCTTGGCGTCTTTGTCCAGGGCGGATTTCGATCGAATCTTGGTATTTTGGGACTGGCCTTTTGTGCTGCAACTTTTTCAGATGCAGGGCTGGCAGTGGGGGCTGTACTTCTTGCTGTCATAACACCTATATATAATATCCTTTCTATATACGCACTGACTCATGCGGCGAATGAAGATTCGACTATGAATTGGCCACTGCTGATTAAGAATGTTTTAACCAATCCATTGATAGTAGCTATTGTGATTGCGATGCCTATTGCTTACTGGAGTATTGCCTTACCTAGTGTAGTGGTGCAAAGTATTGATTATATAGCAGCGATGACTTTGCCTCTTGCTTTAATCTGTATTGGTGCCTCGCTGAGCCTATCCGCATTGCGCCATACTCAAGCAGTCTCTTGGTTGGCTGTTTTCATTAAGTTGGTAGCATTGCCTTTAGTTATAGGTTCCGCGGCCTTCGCCTTTGGATTTAGAGGGGTGGAACTGGGTTGTTTGATTTTAATGTTCGCTAGTCCGACTGCTGCTGCGTCTTATGTGATGGTTCGTTCAATTGGAGGCAATCACCAATTAGCGGCTAATATCATTGCTTTGACGACCTTAATATCTCTTTTTACGGTAAGTATTATGATTTACTTGTTAAAAGTATTTGCCTTAATCTGAGGTATGGTGAAAAATAAACATAGCTTGTAGTGAGAGCGTAAATAATGGATGAGAGGAATTAATGACGCAGACTAAGCGTTTTTTAGTGTACGTCGCTTCAAACCAAGGTGGTTTGGAAAGTGAGCGTTATGAAGTTACACGTCAATTAGCCCGAATGGGAATTTTGTGTTGTGGTTTTCCTTGTCGTGAAGATACCTCTCCGTACGATTGGAATTTGGCTCGTTCGCAGATAGAGGATGCCGATCTATTTTTAATGATCCTAGGTGATCAATACGGCCCTATGGCGCCGACGGGCATTAGCTACCTTCATCGTGAATTAGTCCATGCGCAATCATTATCAAAGCCTGTATTATCTTTCGTAAAAAACTCCTTGCCCTCTCAGCAGCAAACTGAGGATCAGCGACGCCTTGCTGGCTTTCATGGTGTGGTATCCAAGGGTGCTTATCGACTCTGGCACCTTAGAGAAGAACTGCTAGCTCATGTGAAAACAGCGGTAGTGAATGAACTAAGCAATAAAACAGGCGGATGGCTAAAGCTTGATTCCGTTGACGAAGTTGCTGAGGAAGCACTGGAGTCAACTCCTGCAGTTAAGGTAGATAACAAGCAATGGTTATTAAAAACTAGACAGCTTATTCGCATACAGTTTTCTTCAAAAGTTTACGAGGCGGGCAATAATACCCTAGAGGAAATCTCTGTTTCTCAACGCTGGGATACAATTTTTGCTTGCTCGGCAGGGATGATGAAAACCCCCTGTAGTGAAGATCGCCTGCGCCAAGGGGTTGAAAAGTTAGTTTCGCCAGAAGTCCAGCGTCGTTTATTGCTACAACATCCGTCAGCGCATGCAGTGGATGATATCCGGATTAATCGCACCCAGTTTCAGCAATTGCTACAGCAGTGGGCGGATAATGATTTAATCGTTAAAAAGGTGCAGGGCGGTCGAAACTCTTGGCAGTTGAGCTTGGAAGGTTCACGTCGTTATGCAGGGTTGAATCATTCAAGGCAGGCGGTTTAAGTTACTGTCTTGGGGTGATTGCTCTTAGGATAATATGCTTTGCTTTTTCTCAAGCTCATCTCTCATGCTATTGCATACGGTATCGCATAAACTGAATATGTAGGGTGCTGCAATGCTAAAGTAAGCCATATTGCCTTCCTGTCGACGCTTTACCATCTGGTGGTTGCGCAGGCTGGACAGGTGTTTTGATATATTGGGTTGCGACGCTCCAGTTTTATCGACTAGTTCACCAACACTGCACTCTCCCTGCTGAAGCTCATGCAGGATACGAAGCCTCATAGGATCGGATAATAGTCTGAAACGTTGAGCGACAAGCTCAAGCATTTCCGTTGTCATTTCTGGCATGTTTAATAATTCTAGAGTTGGTTACCTCATTCTAAACCAAGAGAGCTTAAATCTATATGCATTAGTAGGCATTTAGTTAATAAATTAGACCGATGGAAGTTAACCTAGTAGCGTTTTTTAGCAAAATGACGGCATCAAGCATGGGTTCGTTAATGACAATCCGCTATAATGCAGATTATTTAAATAATGGGCTTTCATCTTGTTGCGTTTTTCATCCTCACTAACTCGCCTTTTCTTGCTAATATCTACTGTCGTAATTGCGTCCTGTAGCCAAGGACCTTCCGTGCAGAAAATATCTGGTCCGACCATGGGGACGGAATATCACATTAGCTGGATTTCGCAACAACCTTCACAACAAGCTTTAATCAAAGAAAAAAAGGATATTAAACAAATTATTGATGCGCAATTGGTATCAATTAACAAAAGCATGTCAACCTATGATTCGGCATCTGAGTTATCCTTACTGAATCAAAACCATAGCCATGAATGGCAAACCATAAGTGCTGACCTATATCGTGTGCTCATGATGTCAAAGCAAGTTAATACGCAATCTATAGGCGCTTTTGATGTCACTGTAGGACCGCTGGTGAATTTGTGGGGCTTTGGTCCAGAGGCATCCTTAGACGAGGTGCCTGAAGCTGAAAGTATCAAGCGATTGCTGGCTGAGATTGGCTCTGAAGCCATTTCATTGCGCCAGCGCGATGAAAGTTTTGAAATCAAACTAATAGCGGAGCGCTATATAGACCTATCAGCCATTGCGAAAGGCTATGCAGTGGATGTATTGGGGCGTTCACTACAACAGCGCGGGATTAAAAACTATCTTGTCGAAGTTGGCGGTGAACTCATTGCAAATGGTAGGAAAATAGCCGATAAACCTTGGCGCATCGCCATTGAGGCACCAAACGATGATGGCCGTAGCGCCCAGATAATAATGCCGCTATTAAACATGGGCATAGCAACATCGGGGGATTATAGGAATTATTTCGAACAAGATGGCAAAAGATTTTCTCATACCATTGATGGTCGAACAGGATATCCAGTTAAGCATAACTTAGCGTCGGTTTCGGTTTTGCATGAATCCGTTGCCATGGCTGACGCTTGGGCGACTGCGCTCACCGTGATGGGCGCAAAAACTGGTTTAGAATTGGCAGAAAAACATGAGCTGGCCGCTTACTTTATTGTTCGAACCGAAAAAGGTTTTGAGCAGCACCGTAGTCGTCAATTTGAACAATTAACTCTAGACTAAAGTAGTAATAGAGAACTCGAGGTTTATATGACAACATTATTAATCGTATTTATAGTGATGGTTTTATTCGTAATATTTATGTCAGCAGGGCTGTTATTGGGTGGAAAACCCATTAGTGGATCCTGTGGCGGCATGTCTGCTGTTGGTATGAAAGGGGCTTGCGATGTATGTGGAGGCGATCTTGAAAAGTGTGAATCAAGTAAGGATCCAATTCGCCAAGAAGCTGAAGACTTATTCTACGACGCTTCTAAAAAAACCGATACTTAAATTTTTCTATAGATACTGATCAAAGTCATCGCGTGAAGTGCGGTTTATAACCTATAATTATTAGCATTAACGATATAATTAAATAAAGTAATCAAAAATCACAAGAGTGATTGTAGCCATAAGGGCGGAATAAAGGATGGCAGATTTCCATTACGACGTAGTAATTATTGGTACCGGACCTGCAGGTGAAGGGGCGGCTATGAATGCC
>Ga0105356_10005283_pt1 | contig 12277 bp, 12 predicted proteins | sample GOMGulsemesocosm_3_FD_83502 | JGI IMG/M metagenome (GOLD analysis project Ga0105356, IMG submission 83502) | Methane-oxidizing microbial communities from mesocosms in the Gulf of Mexico - GOM9D Gulf of Mexico | ecosystem: Environmental > Aquatic > Marine > Cold seeps | place: Gulf of Mexico...
CCGAGCCCAGCAAGGGCGACAACGCCATGCAGGCCCTGATACAAGAGATTCGTGAAGAAGAGCGCAGGCGCAGTGCCGTACGTGAAGAAGAGCAGGAAGAGTTTTACCTGGCCAAAATTGATGCCATAGAAAAGCAGCACGCCGCGGATCACGACCGCATCATTGCCAAGGAAGCCCGCACCCAGGCTCAGAACGAATTACTCGCTGACGACAACAATAAACTCTGCGCCGATATTAAAGAGCTGCGTCAGCGTGAACGTGAACTCAACAACAGCTACACCCAGGCACAGTCGAATTTGAGGGGCACCGAGTCCAAAGTCGCCGGCATGCAGGAGTTGCTAGACGAGAAAGACCGATCGCTTACCGCCATACAAGATACAAGCGACAAGATGATGAGCTCTTATGCTAAGCAGCTGACCGCCAAAGTGGATGAAGTGGACGAATACCAGATTGCACAACAGAAACACATCAACGAAATTTCCGCCCTTAGAAATGCTTTGGAAGAGCAGGGGGAGCGTTTGACCAAGGAGATCACGGCTCAACGTGAATCTCTGGCCACCAGCCATAACGAGCTGGCAGAGGTTACCGAAAAGCTTGAACAGAAAAACCTTAAGCTCAATGAACACTTCACCCTGGATAGCATCAAGCGGGATATGGACATTAGCCTGGCGGTACTCGAACCCATGGGGCCATTGATTGAGGGGCTCATTGCCAGTAAGAAAACCGGTGCGCTCGACATCAAGTCCATAATTCGTGAGATCAACTCGGTAGATGGCAAAGTGGCCGACATGAATGCCAGCGTACAGAAATTACTAAAGGAAGGGCAAGGGTAATGCCAACACAACGCACCAGTAGTGCAGCTATCACTGAAAAAAGTATTAATAAAGTTTATGAAGACATTATTGCGGATGTAAGCACCAAGGTGGACCTCATTTTCTGGATGGTTCAACCACTCGGGATTCAGGTAGAAGAAGATATGGATGTGTTTGGAAGGACCACCTCACGCGGCATGCTTGAGATTCTAAAAAACTTCATAGGCACCCAAGCACATTCAAAATTAAGAAACACCATTACATACGAACTGGCCCGTCAATGTGTTGGGTTTAAGCTTAGAGACAGAGGTAAGCGATTAAGAGTAATAGCAGACTGGTTTGGTTACGACCCAGTGGAAATGCATCATCAAGAAGAGATGGTTACTAGTACCATACACTACAAATGGTCGGTCATAGCCCTCCTCAATAACGGCAGAACCCATGAAGTTGCTAAGGTGAAACGAAAAGCCAAGAAATGGACGCAGTATGCTATTACAGATGGTACTGATATCGAAGAAGGGCAGGAAGTGCTCAGCTACATATACAAAGAAAATAAGAAAAATGACAGTGTATGAATGGCACAGGTGTCGCCCGCTTGATCATAAACTGCGAAATACAGGATATCGTAAAAATGTGTAAAGTTATGATTAGTAAGCCCGTTGCTCCTGATAAGCAGGAAAGCCTATTACGCAAGGTCGCTGATATAAAAAATCAGGCTATAAATTTATCAATAAATAATTGTAATGCGGAAATTTGTAAGGTTCGTAACGATATTATTAATTATAAGAAAACATTTGAACTGAAGCTTACTGGTGTTCAAGATGGGTTTTCATTATTGGAAACTCGTGTCGAGGATTTTGTGAAACTCAGTAGATCCGTAACCACTATACCGCCGGAATTTATATATGAAGACATTAAGTGGTTCATAATGATGAATAAGGATTGTAATAATTACTTTGAATCAAGTAATGTGCCGCACAACAATCACATAACAAATGAAACTAACGAAACCAGTATGCTTATGGCTGAATTCCATCTAGTCAAAAAGCTCTGCCTCCGTAGAATTCATGATGAATGCCTTAAATTAATTGATGATATGTTGCACAGCATTGGTAAGATATCACATGAAAACAGGGTAGAAAGTGATGTTTTTCAATTTGTATCAGTTGCACATAACAGCATTTCTTACGATCTCAATAATCTATACTGCACGGCAACATTCGCTAGTTACCTGAATCCTTCTGTCGATGATGCCCAGAGGTTTATCGATTCAATAAAGACGGGGATGACGGGTGATGAATTTACCGAGCTAACGGCTACCAAATCAATGGAAATCCAAGCTCCTAAATATAGAAGACATACTGATAAGGCCACCTACAGATGATAAGCGTTTGGGCCCATAAAAATCATAAATAAGGGAATTCCTACTTATAATGAGAACGAATTAAATGTCCCCCACAGAAAAGCAATACACCAGTTGCTTAATCGCATTCACTGAGTGGGGCGGAAACCTGCCCAGCTCCAAGCGCCAGATCATTCGATTTCTTGAAGAGAAGGGTAGCTTTGATCGTGTGAACCGTATTAAGGCTTCCAGTCTGCGGGTTACACGCTCAGCTCTCAGTGATTGGCATAAACGAAACTGGGACCGAGACCCGTCCTCCCATGATGATGTTAAGCGCTGCATGAGGGATATCGAACGAAACGAACGGTCTCAGCGTATCTATAAAGATAACAGCCGCGATATCACCATAGAAGAGGCCGCCAGGTTCATTACTCTATTGACGGTTAAGTATGGGTCCAACATGGCCATACGCAACCGCACGCTGGCCTGCGTGGCATATATAACTGGTTACCGGGCTGGCATGATAGGTGACCTGGAATATCAGTGGCTGCGTAACATCAATATTGAAGATGCAGATATCATCATCGACCGCGATCCGTTCAAGACCAAAAATCAGATTCGCTCAGTGCTTCCGTATACCGGTGAACTTTTTTGCCCGGCCACCTGGATGCGCCAGCACATAAAAGCCAATGAGATTACTGACGGATTTATTTTTAGAGCTATTAACAAGTCTGGAAAACAAGGTACCGGCTTAAAACCATTCCATCGTAATAACGTTAACAGCATCCTGAAGGACCTCATGAGCGAGGCACAGATAGAGGGCGGTAAGCTGACCGCACACACATTCCGCAAGACCATGGCCACAATAGGTGTTATGAATGGAGTGAGTACTGTAGAACTTGACGCAAAGGGTGGCTGGATGAACGCCAGTACGGTTGAAAACCATTATGTATCGACTGCCATATCAATGCTGGGTAGAGCGCCAAATGCGCTCATTAAGGCTACTAAACTGGCATCTACTAAGTACGTGGAGTTTGTGGAGCATGAAACCTCCATTGAAATAGCTCGTTCGGGAAGATAATCTTAGAAAGATTTTTGAATACTACACAAAATGGAGCCCAGAGCAAGTAATAGGCTTCTTTAGGCATTAGCGGACAAGGATTTAATATTGTGAGAATGATCAAACATGAAGAATAATTATAGGCTAGCAATATCGGTATTAATCTTAACGCTGATTACTGGGTGTGCCGCCCCAATTGTAAGAGATATTCATAAACCATCAAGCAAGCGTACCGATTGCAGTCTTCCCACTATGATGGCATACGCAGGCGACTTAGATAAGTTGTATTTTGAAGGTATAGATAAACGTTACTTGAATGGTGAACTCTTAATTACACGAAATAGATATGTAAGGGGACAGGATAATTTCGAACTAGCCCGAAACGAAATCATTTCATGTTCAAAGCAAGGCTACTATAAGGTAAGTGAAATTGAAAAACTTGTGCTTTCTTGCGCCGACAATTTTACTATATATAAGACTCCTATATATTCTAAATATTTAAATCCTAAATATACATCTCCCATCGATCCACGTTTCGTACATGATATTCATTGCTCAAAAGCTGGGCTGGACAATGCAAATGACGCATTAGAGATATATAAAAATAGTACATGGTTACGGAATCATGTACGAGACTATCATTCTCAACGCGTTACTGACGATATAAAATTCATAGAAATTACTTTAGTTAAGCATGATATATTTGAAGAGGAACGCCTAGCTTACTTTAAAAAAGTAATTGATACACATGGATTCATAAAAGCTATGAATCTATATAAAAATCTTCTTAGTTCAGCGGGTATACATGACAGTGAAAAAGAAATAAGCAAAATTCTAGAAAAAATAACTAAAGGTAATCTAGGTACCTATTTTTTCAAATACATTAAGAATGAGGCCGAGTATAACTTTGTCAGATCAACAGTAATGGATAAAGATGTTCTGAAAAAGTTTGAAACTGACATTTTTAATGGATTCGAAAAAGCATGGCATTCATTTAGTAACGAGTCAAAGGTTAGGATTATCGAGTCCGCAATAGAGATTGAGGGCATCAAAAAAGTCGAGGTGTATGCTAATACTCCATCAAGATTGCATTTCATCAATGAGAATATAAAAGACCTAAAAGCACTTCGAGATTTTAATTATTACTTTTATAGGTATCATGAAACTGAGTTCAAAAACCTTAATGATGTGACTAAAGTAAGTTTTATCGATTTATTAATTGAGAGTTTCAGTGAAAACGCTAAATCAAAGAATGAAATTGTTAGGATGGATTATATTTCAACTGGATTCTCGAATAACTACAAGGCTGGGAGACACCTTGGTGTCATTGTTTATGCAGAAGTATTACGAAACTATAATAAAATGAATAAGCCATCTTTAAGCCTATTCGAAGCTGAAGCATATTATGAACTGGGCTTCCGATCTAAAGCAAAAAGTCTCATTGACAATTGGCTGGCCACTTATGGCAAGAAAAACAAATGGTATAGAAAAGTTCTGGAGCTTTATTCAAAGTTATAAATTATGATAGATACCTCCCATTTCTCAGTTCATAACGAAATAAGCATCAGGCATTTATCAATAATATTGATGGTTTCGGTCTTAGCATTGGTTTCAGTTGATGTAGAAGCCAACCCTGTTTCTGGAAGATTCACCATTTCTGCTGGGCCTGATATTGATTACTTCTCTATTACAAAAGACCTTTATAAGCAGCGCTCAGAACAAGGAAGCACAAATGCTAACTTAAAAATAAACTGGAAACTATGGACTTTGTTTGGCGAGTCTGTTGATAGTTCAAATGCTAGCTGGTCATTTAAATCGGAGTTCCCTCACATCTATTTGCCAAGAGGAGATTGGGATAAGAAATTACTAGTAAACAAAGATAGAAAAAGCGGTATATCTGTTACGGAGTGCCTTGCAGATGGGGTAAGCATTCCGGCAAGTGTTATTGCAGATTTATGTGTTCCAATTGAAATTATAAAAAATATTAAAGTTACTGAACTTCAAATTAATGTGTATTTTGAAAAATGGTTATCAGGTAAAAGAAATACCTATCGATATACGTTTGATGTTGGGGAAATGAAAAAACCAGGAGTTCGTGGTGAATATGGAAAGTTTAGTTTTAACTCACCAGGTTCTAAAGATTGGAAAAACACCTTTAAAGATGGTGGAGGTATTGCTTTTAACGATAGGGGTGGATATTTGTCTGTAGAAGAATCCATGCGGTTTTTCAAAGTGCAGCCGAAAGCAATAGGCGCTAAGATCGAAAGTATTAAGTATGACTTCACCAAAGTGATTTCATATTTACTTGATAGAGAAAAGAAAAAAAAGATGTCTTCATTAAAGGATGAAGACATCCAAAGGTTTGAAGTCTCAAGTGATACACCTAATGAAGAGTTTTCTTATGATCCTCTTGGGGATTTAGAGGATAGTGTTTATGAGGATTATCAGGATAATAAATTTTCCGATCTGGTTAACCGAGACTTCAATAAAGCTGAAGAAGCATTGTCTTCACGAATTTCTAATAAGAGAATTGAATTAAGGTTGACTCGGGCTAGAATTAGTAAAAGAAAGCCACCAAAAGATCCAAATGCCTCAAAGCCATGTAACCCTAAAGCATTCGAGAAATTTCCCAATGAAAATGATACGTATGTGTATAAATTTCGAGATTATTTAGGCGAGAAAATGTCTACAAAGGAAAAAGCACAAAAAGGATTAACTAAAGTTTCTAGCTCATTATCCATGTCAAGAGTGCCTCTGAGTTGTAGTAATCCAATCATGCCAAATATTGATATTATTAAATATAAAAGGTCTTACATTAATATTGCGTGCGGAGGGTACAATCAATTTTGCACTCAATATTATATCGAGACAAGATTTCGATATTCCTTCAAAAAATAAAATTTAATTAGATTGATTGGAAGTCTAACAAGTAAGCTACGCTGCTAGGTATTCAGGTAGGAAAACCGACAGAAAGAAGATGTTGATTGATTTAATTGAACTGCAAGACGTTAATAGGTGGATTAAAATATTATTGAGAGCATTGAACATGCCCAGTTATTTTCAACCCAACGCAAATGGACCTATAATAATGAACGAACATTCAGTGATTCGTGGTTGCCGCCAATAAAATTTCTGTAGTAAATTAGCCCTCTACTTTTAATCGATACTAATATAAGGTGGGTTACAATGTTGCACTGAACCGCATGATTCAAGAGTACGGCAGCAATAAAGCTACCCCACGACGGAAGCAGTTTATTAGGACTGAAGTTGATATATATACACTGATATATGCTATGTTTTCGCACGGCAACTGTAAGATACCAGAGCCTCACTGCTATAGTGTGAATATAAACTTTAGGTTGACTTGCATAAATGTATAAAGAATATCCTGTCTGTAACGAGATTAAGAGCGATAAAACCCTGGCTTTAGATTGGGATGAAACCATCGGTGACTATCCACTGGCTTTTAGAGCTCTGGCTAAGCCATACGATCGCGTCATTATTGTTACCGTAAATAATGAACTCACTTTAAGCGAAGCCTGCATCTGGTTCGAGCGTTCTACTGATGATTTACAAATATTCTGCTGTCCCTATGAAAATATGGGGGATATTCCAGGCTGGAAGGCTGCAGTATGCTATGCGGAGAAAGTCGCATTAATGTTCGACGACAACCCGGATGTTGTTAGGGCATGTCATCAGAAGGGAGTTAATGCCATATGTGTCAGTGAGCGTGCCTGGAAATTTGAAAAGTAGTATTCACAATTTTAAGACCATACTATGACTTGTAACAATCACCGCCCTTTTGCTATCGTCTTTCTGTCTAATCGCTCAACCGATCTCGGATACATTTCACTTCAATGATAAGATATAGATCAGAAATAGTAGTACCGCTAATCTTGTCTAATAATGTCCTTGATATCCAGTTCAATGAAGATGTATTGGTCCAATTGAATTGCCCAGTTTGTAAGAAATCGGGCCGAACTGTTGTTCTCTATAAAGAACGAGGTGACTCCTATTGCACACCAACTAGGCACGAATTTAAGGGTTGCATTACAGGCATTGAGGTAACGGATAGAGAGTCAGTAGGGCTGATTTCGTCAAAATATAAAGTAACAGCTACATATCATATCGAATATGACTTTTCCGGATTTATTGAAAAAAGATACCCCCGTGAAGTGATTGACCCTAGTCCCAAGTTTCCCTGGAGCAGAGCAGGATTTAAAATAACATGTAAGTGTGGGCTTCAGACCGATATACAAACACAGAATAATCAAGAAAGGCCCTGGCAGTATAAATGTAAATGCGGCAAAGAACTCTACTGTGAAGTTGATGAGATACCAATTATCCAAAACACCGTCCAGGTATAGAAATATTTGATACAGTCAAATAATTATTGCTATGGGTTACTGGGCATAAAGCATATAAAATCTTGGGTAGAGTGGGATCTAAAAGTGTGTTTTAGTTACTAAGCCAACCTAATGTTCAGGGAGGATATTATGTACATTAATGAGTCACTGGCTAAAGGCATAGTCAAACGAGATTTAAGAGAGTGGCGAGGCACTACAACAGAGCTCACAAACACCCTACAAAGCATTCTTGGTCCGCACAGAGGTATTACGACGATTCATAAAAGGGATGCCGTAGTTAGAAAGACCCTAAAAAAGCTTGCTCCACACATTTTCATGAAACAGGTTGTAGTTCCCTTGAGTACTGATATTAACTTACTTAGACAGAGTAAGGGCTCAACCGAAGTGCAGGGTGGATTGTCCAAGTCCGAACTTAAAAGAAGGCGATTAGTAAATCAGAAACTAAATCAGCTTAAAAGGTTGGATGAGAAGAATATTGTAAATGTTTTTGTGGTAAAGATTGATAAGGAGCCAGAAGACGAGGACCTCCATGTCATAATTATGAATTCTGACAGAGATATTTATACAGATACCAGCGCTAGTTTACTGGGATTATATTCTGTGACATGCATCAAAAAACATTGTTTGGAACGAGTAGTTCAGAGAATGAACTTTACTAATATTGCTGATGCTTTAGATGAAATTATTAGCTCGCTTCCTTGGCTCATGGCCTCATTTAATGAATTAAGACAACGCCCAGATATAGACTATAACAAGACTGGGTTTAAGCGACATATCCCAACTGCTAATGGTGCTCTATTATTAAAATCAGATCGCTCCACTAATAATGGCGATCAGTCACGTACCAAATCCTCTATGATTACTTGGATACATAAGAAACAATTCAAGAATTCTCAAGAGGTGACCAAAGCAGATTTTATATTCGCAATACTGGTTAATGAACAACTATCACGCACGGATAAAAGTGAGTTCGAAAACTTCAAGAATAAGGTTCTCACCATGGAGTCATCAAATGACGTTAAAATGGTATATATTGATGCGAATGGTCAACGATATCCAGCTCAAGAATTCATTCAAACTTTTGAAGTCGGTAAGTATTTAGACTTCATTATTGATTTTGAGGCGTGAGATCGATAAATGTAATGGTACATATATTCTAATAGAAATAATTATTGGTTTTGAATAATGACACCCTAGGGTCACCATTGAAAACCTATACTCGAATAAATATACAATATTGAAGTAATGGATCTACATCAAGAGCACAAACATGATCAAAATTAAGTCTGACACAGATCTGAGTAAATTCTTTGGCCCTGAAGTCCACGATGCATATCAAGATGCACGGGAGTTCATTGAAATAAATGCAGGATACTCATTAATACAGTTTCGTATAATATCCGAAATGCTTTTGAAACTTGTCTGCAAGGAAAAAAGCATTGCCATCGTAAATCAAGACTTATATTCACTCATTACTGAATTATCTCAAAATCATTTGACTCATGGCGAATTAAACAATCGTTTGCATAGGGTAAGACTACTAGGAAATAGGAGTGCGCACCCACCTGAAATCAATTCGCAAAATGTAAGTGAGAAGGAAATTAAAGAGTTGAGGGGAAAGTATATTGCGCAGCTTCGGAGGGATGCAGGGGAATCTAGAGACTTCACCGTCAAAAATATGGAAGATATACACTCTATATTGATGGGAACTGATACCTCTATTTCAGTTGAGATCGAGGATATTCCTGATAGAACATGGACCAAAGATATTGCTGATGCAGCAACTACATCAAACTACAAAATAAAGTTAAAAGCAGGTAAAATTTATGAATCTCTAGCTAATGAATTACGAATTAGTGACCCTTTTAACGAAACAGAGGACTTTGATTGTCGATATGCTGGACTTAAGAAATTAGCAGCTTGTCACTATGAAATGGCTTATAAATTAAGTGCAAATATAGATGGCGCTTTCAATAAAGAGTTGGTTAATTTGATAAATAACCCTCTAAAATCTAACAATACTGATGTTGCAATTAGTGGATCACAAACACATGGAGATTCTTTCTTCATTGAAAGCATTCTAAAGGAACAATCTGATCCAGAGGCACTTTATCTCTATTGGTCAATTGCGAGAGAAGGCTACTTAGGTCAAGAGTTAGCACTAGAGTGCGAATGGATGCTTGAGGTTTCGGCAAGCCGTGGCTACCCGAGGGCACAGGCTCAATTCGGAGGAAAGTTAATAAAGCTATCTAGATACGATGATGCGCTTGCTTTTCTTGAGCTTGCAGTTAAGCACAATGAAGATTTGGCTTTTCGAAATCTGACGGAACTTCATTATTTGAAGAATAATGGAATGCATGACCGTGAAAAAGCTATTAGTTATCTAAAACAAGGCGCAGAACTTAATGGTCCTGAGTGCCTCGCCTTATTGGGAGAAATGTATCATCGTGGAATGGGTGTAGAGCAATCAGACTCAAAAGCGACAGAATTAACACTTAATGCCATACAAATTGGATCGGTCACTGCTGAGTCGTATTACTTTAAAGAGATATTAGCAACCAGGAAAAATCAGAGAGAGAAATTCGCTGAAGGAATTAATTCGTGGTTTGAATCACTTAGTGCCATTACTGAACCAAATAATAAAATCGGTAGAAATGATCCGTGTCATTGTGGTTCAGGTGAAAAGTACAAGAAATGCTGTCGCAATAAAGCTTACGATATAGACCTAATTGCCAGGGAGCAGTCGTACAAGCTTTTCCCTGACTAATGAAAGCCAAATATTAGCTAAATTAAGTTCACGCGTAATATATATGAAGCCCAAATGATATTAGTGAATTGCGACCTTGAAAATAAAACTCAGAATCTAAAAGCATATTGTTATTACCTAAGGGATTACATTGAAAAGTAGCGAAATTTACTTCCATGGCTCAAAAGCCTTATTTAAACAATTTGACAGTCAGTTCCATGGCTCTGGAGAGGGAACAGATAACGATTTTGGCGGGTGGTTTTTTTGTGATACACCTTGGGGCTCCATAAAGCATGTTCAAGGATACCTTAGAGATATACCTGGTGACGGGTATCTGTATGTCTGCAAAATTCCTGATAATGCCCTTATTCCAGATTGCGAGAAAGGATGGACTGAGACAATATACGGGAATCAAGCTTATGGTGTGAGCTTGGATAATAGCCGGCACATAGAAATACTCGAAGTGCTTCCATTGGTAGATCTAGACACCACGCTAATCAAAAGAAACCAGCGCTATCATGCTTCAACTGTTGAGGTACCATTACATGGTGGCCCGCTGAGTGTTTTGCGGATTGTAGAGTAGCGTGCTTAAGAAAACAATTACGGATAGAGAAGGAAACTACAAGTGTCTTCAGATAATACAAACAGCGTAAATGTACTCCATGCGCTAGCTGAATTCGTTGGTAATAAATTAGTGGTACAAGATATTGAAGCTGTAGGTGGTAAATTATCTACAGAGCATCTTTGTGAATTACAGTTATTAGTAATGAATGATGTTATGACATATCGATTTGAGGAAAATTGGCCACCAACAATTCATGTCGAAACTGAAGATGATGGTAAATAAGGATGACTGGAGGCTTAAGCGCAAAGAATTCTTACCCAAAATCATCCACTTTGGTTTTAGGTGACCCTTCAAAGCTTCACCCTGAGGTTACCCCAGTAGAGTGTATTCTTTCTACAGGTAAGTCATTGCATGGTTTTGTGAGAACTGAACAAGGTGGCCCGTCTCATTATAACTTCACCATAGACCGGCGCAAAGATAATGAAGGGTTGCAACCAGAGGACTTATACGGATTAAACGATGTTTCCTTTAATGGACAGGTACACATATATTTTGGCTGGATGGTATCTTTACCTGATTGGGACTTTGAGATTACTCGTGAAATAGGTGGGAAATGGAAATTTGCAATTACGTCTTCAATTTCTCTATCAGGTTGGGATGGTGATATTAATCCGTTTCAATTTATTCGGTTCATCAGCAGGGATATTGGTAAATTACCTGGGAGAGATACAAAACACAAAATAATTTGGTTTGACTCAGATGGCCATATATTCATAAATAGCAATTTTGAGGTACCTGATGATCAAGACCCCATGGCTTTATTGAGAGAAACGATAAAAGGAATACGACTAATCTTCTTAGGGTTTGAAGAAATACCCGCTATAGACCCTGACTCAGAATACTTCAGTGGAACTCTTTCAATTGGCCGGGATAAAGGATTCTCAATCGATTATGCACGGATCTATAAATCTTTATCGAGCTTGGTGAAATTCCGTTGGAATAAAGATTACCACTCGCTGGGTGCAGGCGCAGCAGTATTGCTTGTGTGGCTTGGGAGTGTATTTGTAACAGTGTACATAGAGAACTTACTAGATTAGGGCATAGCAGATGATGGGGGCTGGAACCGGTCATGATCTGCAGCCTTACTCCGATATGCTCACGCCATCCAATATCGGAACTTACTGGATAGCGCGTATTCCAAATTAACAATTAACTTACAGTTCTAAAAATCTTATAATGAATGACAAGCCAATTGGCGGTAGTAATTATATTAAGATAGAGTCATCAGACTTGATTGTTAGCCGTTGAGTATATATACAATTTGTAGGGGATAGTTTTTTGGATTTCAATGAAGAAAAGTTTAGATCGGAAATTAATAAATCTAG
>Ga0105356_10005288_pt1 | contig 12274 bp, 11 predicted proteins | sample GOMGulsemesocosm_3_FD_83502 | JGI IMG/M metagenome (GOLD analysis project Ga0105356, IMG submission 83502) | Methane-oxidizing microbial communities from mesocosms in the Gulf of Mexico - GOM9D Gulf of Mexico | ecosystem: Environmental > Aquatic > Marine > Cold seeps | place: Gulf of Mexico...
CCAATACCATCACTATTGGTGGGATGGTTGGCATCTGAATTGATGTACTCACTATTATCTAATGGAAAATCATCACTGCTATCAACGATACCGTCATTGTCGTCATCAGCATCGCTATTATTACCAACGCCATCACCATCGGTGTCAGTGTTTTCATTAATGTTATAGGGAAAAGCATCACTGGCATCGAGCACCCCATCACCATCATCATCATTATCGATATTGTTACCTAGACCATCGCCATCGGTATCTATGGTTTCTGAAAAATCATCTGGTAATGCATCTAAATTGTTGGCAAGGCCATCGCCATCTCTGTCGGCATCACTATTATCACCAGTACCATCACCATCAAGATCGTTAGTTTCACTACTATCAAGTGGGAATATATCTAATGAATCAATAACACCGTCACCATCATCGTCAGTATCGGCATTATCACCAATGCCATCTAAATCGGTATCGATGTATTCAGTTGGATCAAAGTCTGCAAAGTCAGTAACATTATCAACACCATCACCATCGATATCGGCATCAGCATTATCACCTAAACCATCGTTATCAGTGTCAAATTGCTCTGCACTATCAAGGGGGAAAACATCGGTTATGTCTGGCTCGCCATCATTGTCAGCATCTAAATCAGGACCATCACATACACCATCGTTATCGGTATCTAAGCGCTCTAGCGGGTCTAGCGGACATGCATCTAAACCATCTTCAACACCATCACCATCATCGTCGCTGTCAGCAAAATCATCACCTAAACCGTCATTATCAGTATCAACTGATTCGGTGGCATCAAGAGGTAAGTCGTCATTAATATCTAAAAAACCATCGCCATCATCGTCGTCATCAGTATTATCACCAATAGTGTCGCCATCGGTGTCGTACCACTCACTCGGATCATTAGGGAAAATATCACTAGCATTAATAACACCATCGCCATCGCGATCGGAATCGGCGTTATCACCTAAGCCATCACCATCAATATCCGTCCACTCATTAACATCTAGTGGGTAGGCATCATTAACGTCATCAAAGCCGTCGCCATCATCATCGAGATCGCTGTTATCTCCGGTTAAATCGCCATCGGTATCAATAGTTTCTGAAGCATCTAAAGGAAAAGCATCATAAACATCAAGTACGCCATCGTTATCATCATCACTATCAACATTGTTACCTATGGTATCAAGATCAGAATCTAAGCTTTCAGAAGCATTAAGCGGGAATACATCTAATAAATCGGGTACACCATCATTATCATCATCGGTGTCAGTATTATTACCAAGGCCGTCATTATCGGTATCTAACCACTCGCTCGGATCATTTGGTAGTGGATCATAAATATCGAGGGCTAAATCGCCATCATCATTGTTGTCTACTGCATTACTTAGCCCATCACCATCAATATCAGGATCTGAGTTATTACCGATGCCATCAAGATCGGTATCGATCCATTCGGTGATATCATTAGGAAACAGATCGACAGAGTCGTCGTAACCATCGCCATCGGTATCAACAGCAAACACTGCACTACTGCATAACAGTAATGCTAAGGGTAAATATTTACATCCACGCATTAACAACTTCTCCATACGCTTCCTAAAAAATTAATATAAATGATGTCAGTAACAACTAAGGCGCTAACGTTAGTACACGCTGTTAACGTAACTTTTAGCCTTAGTTTTACACTAACGTTGTGCTTAATAAGCCAACTGACGACCGATAGTATAGGTAATCCCTAAGAAAAGTGACGAAACATCACCAAACTCTGAATAGCTAGGATAATGTTTAACTCCTAAATTAAGACTAAATTGTTTAGCGAACTTTTTATAGAGGGTAAAACCAACCACGGGATTGATATCACCTTGCTCTGAGAAAAACTTTTCTTGATTATTAAGATCAGGCCAAGTAAATTTATTTTCGGTAAGCGTTACCCCTGCTCCGGCGTGTAGTTCAAAGGTTAAACTCTTAATAAAGTTATTATAAGATTTAGGAGAGTATCGATATGTTAAGCTGGCATCTAAGGTGTCAATATCAAAGTTGATCTCTTCATTATTCCAGACAATATTTACATCTGCTAAACGGTTGTAACTTACTGCCCAGTTAAATGCTTTTTGTTTGAAGAAACTATCACCTACGCCCAAACTATAACCGAAGGCACCACTTTGGTCGGCTTTATGCAGTTGTAAATTAGTTTCTAAAGCACTCGTTTGATAACAAGTCATCATCAAAGCCAAGCTGAAAAAACTCGTCAATATTTTGCTATTCATTTTTATTGATATTAACGTTAATGCTGACTTAAGCTTCGCATTACATATTGAAAACGTTTTTATACTACCCACAGCGTTTCTCCTGCCATTATTTTGTCGGCTTTTAGTTATTATTGAATAAATCAACTATTAGAATTAAACAAGCAATAATCAAACCACTCTAGTAATAATGAGGGCTAAATACTATCCACGAGTAATCACATGCTCATTTTTAGACCGAATTATAGATTTTGAAAAATATAGTGCGAAAATTACGAAACTAAATTAGCAGAACGAGCGGCTATTGGAATTCGACAAATAACACAAACCAAGCGAGGATCCAGATAATATGCCTAACCATAGGTTAGAAAATAAGCCCATGGTATATGAGCTTGAATTGAGATCCACAAAAGACAATCAAGTCGTTATTGACGATTCTTAAAAAAAGCGTTCATTTGTGACTGATAAGCTTGCCAATCGAACTCCTGCTCAAAACTATCTGCTAAGGCATTTAGACTTTGCTCACGTAGCTGCTGATAGTCTATCTCAGTGAACTTTTCACCGTCACTTGCCCAATGTAAAATTGCATTAAGTGTTTGAGGAGTATCCATTAATCCATGCCAGTAACTGGCAAATATTTGCTGATCTAAAGACATCACCCCAGCGCCGATATCGGCCAGACCATTGTCATCAACAACCAGTGAGCGGGTATGCTCGGTTTCGATATTACTTTCACCCGCATGAATTTCATAACCAGCAATAGTCACACTTTCTTGACCTGGAAAAGTAATATTACCTTGCTTTAAGGTTAGCGCTTTATCGCTAGTTAACTTAGTGGTAATAGGGAGATAACCTAAGCCCTGACTACTGCCACCGTGTTTCGACTCAATAGCCTCAGGATCACAAATTAATTGCCCTAGCATCTGTAAACCACCACAAACCCCCATAACTTTACCACCGTAACGTAAATGTTTAGCTATCGCTTTATCCCAACCTTGCTCACGAAGCCATTGTAAATCCGCTTGAGTATTTTTTGAACCCATTAAGATAATGAGATCTGCGCTTTCAAATCTAGGGGTAAGCTGCGGACCGACTAAAGTAACATTCACCTGTGGATGGGCACGCATGGCATCGAGATCATTATGATTACTGATACGTGGATAAACGGGCACGACTACCTTCAATTGGGTATTTTCAAGCTGCTGTTCAATAGCGACACTGTCTTCGCTATCTAAATAAAGCCCTTGGAGGAAAGGCATTACCGCCAACACCGGCTTATTGGTTTTTTCTTCCAACCAATCATTGCCGGAAGTTAATAATGAACGATCTCCTCGAAAACGATTGATGATAAAACCAATCACCCGATCTTGCTCACTTTGACTTAAACAATTGAGCGTCCCCGTTAAGTGAGCAAACACGCCACCACGGTCAATATCCGCGACAATAATCACCGGACAATCGACCGCTTCGGCAAAGCCCATATTAGCAATATCACGATCACGTAAATTGATTTCTGCTGGGCTACCTGCTCCTTCCACCACAATAATATCAAACTGCTCGCTCAAGCGTTGATGAGCGTCGAGCACCGCTTTCATCGCCGTCGGTTTATATAAATGATAACTAGCCGCATCGAGTTGTTTCGCGACTTTACCGTTAATGATAACTTGGCAACCAATATCACTGCTCGGTTTTAATAACACCGGATTAAAATCAGTAATTGGTGCCAAGCCACAGGCTTGTGCTTGCAGTGCTTGTGCGCGCCCAATTTCACCACCATCAACGGTTACCGCGCTATTTAGTGCCATATTTTGTGGTTTAAAAGGGGCTACTTTTTTATCTTGTCGGTGAAACGCCCTGCCCATGGCAGACACTAAAGTCGATTTGCCGGCATCAGAAGTTGTGCCCTGAATCATGATAGTGACGGTTTTATCCATCGTTGCGATTTTTTTTACTGCTATGTTGGTGATAATGGTAGTCTTATTTGTTGTTTCAACACATTCGTTGTTATTACTGGTGCTGTTGGTATTACCGATATTATAAGTATTGGCAATGCTAGCTGACAAAAAAATATCCGACAAAGCCTAACCATGAAGCTATTAATAAAATCCACGGTAGGTAATTATTTTGTTGCTGCATCTGCTTAAGTTGCATCGCTTGCTCAACTGCTGGCACCGCATCGTGTAGACTAGCCACTTTACTGCGTTTTTTCCGCTGTTTATCTTGCTCGCGTATTTTCGCTTTGTGTTGTTTCTTATATTGAGCAATACCTTTTTCAATACCAGCAGCAATAAGTTTGGTTTGCTCTTTAGTTTGCCCGCCTTTTTTGGTGCCATTGGCAATAGCTGCAGCTTGAGTGTGTGATTGAGTTGAAATAGTTTGTTTGGCCATGAGTATTCCTGTGAATTTTAGTCATTTTAATCGTTGCCATCGTCTGGGTATAAACGCCTAACGGTGTCATTTCGTTAACACTAGACCTTCTCTGCGTGGATCCGCGCCGCCAATCAAACCATGCTTAGTGACTTCAATGGCATGCAAACCACTATTAAGCGGACGTATCTGTATGGTATGACCTTTAGTTTCTAGAGCCGATTTTAATGCTTCCGCAGGCGTACCTTTTTCTAAGGTTGTGTAGTTATTACGATTGGTAACTTTCGGCAGATTAATCGCTTGTTGTGGGTTCAACTGCCAGTCAAGCACGCCAATAATAGTTTGCGCCACATAGTTAATAATACGGCTACCACCGGGTGAGCCAACCACTAATTTTAAACTGTTGTCTTCATTAAACACCATGGTCGGCGCCATTGAACTACGTGGTCGTTTACCCGCTTCTACTCGGTTAGCTACTAATTTACCGTGTGTCTTAGGTGAAAGGGAAAAGTCTGTTAATTGATTATTTAAAATAAATCCTTCCACCATCAATGCCGAGCCAAAGCCATTCTCAATGCTGCTAGTCATTGATACGGCATTTCCCTGAGCATCAATAATTGACAAATGACTGGTTGATGGCCGTTCAATAGCATTATCATCGGCCTGTTCTAATACCGATGATAATGGCGAAGATGGCATACCTGCAATAGCTTTGCCCATATCTTGGTTCACATTAATTAAGTCACCTCGTTTAGCTAAATAATCAGGCGAAATTAATCCTTGTGTAGGAACAGGGACAAAGTCGGCATCGGCGATAAATCGATTTCTATCGGCAAAGGCTAAGCGTGAACTTTGGGTATATAAATGAATCGCTTGGGGATCATTGGCAGAATACTTGCTCAAATCAAATTTTTGTAACTGTGCCAAAATTTGAATCACTGCCACGCCACCAGAGCTAGGAGGTGCCATACCACACACTTTATATTGACGATACGGGCCACAAACAGCGTTACGCTCTTTCACTCTATAATCAGCCAGATCTTTCATGGTTAGCAAACCGGGCGCAATGGCAGCCTGCTGTACTTTTTCAACGATTTTTTTCGCAATCCAGCCTTGATAGAAAACATCAACACCTTCTTTAGCAACACTATTAAGCACTACCGCAAGCTTTTTATTAACTAATATATCACCCGCTTTAACCGACTTGCCCCCAGGAAAAAAGTACTGATTAATTTCAGGTAAGGTATGAATACCCGGATTAAAATTCATCGACAATAACTTTTCTAACCGTGGCGAGACCACGAAGCCTTGCTCGGCAAGCGTGATTGCTGGTTGAAATAAGGTTTGCCACGGCAATTTACCATAAGCGTCATGAGCTTTCTTTAAAGTAGCCAATAAACTAGGCACCCCAACTGATCGCCCACCAACTACCGCTTTACGCCAGTTTAACGCTTTGCCATCGTCACCAACAAATAAGTCACTGCTTGCTGATGCTGGTGCTGTTTCACGCCCGTCATAGCTGGTTAATTTTTGCTTAGCTTTATGCCAATGCAACATAAAGGTGCCACCGCCAATGCCTGATGACTGCGGCTCGACTAAAGCCAGTACCAATTGCGCAGTAATTGCCGCATCAACCGCACTGCCCCCTTGCTGTAAAATACTATAGCCGGCTTTACTGGCATATGGATTGGCCACCGCAATCATAAAGTTATTACCCTGCACCGACTTTTTCTCAATATAGCCGGTTGCCGCTTCTGGCTCTCTGGTTTCTTTAATTTCTTTGACTTCGTTGAAAGAGCTGATGGCCGTGGCACATGAAAAATTAGCCAGTAACAGTAAGCTTATTGAAGATAGCATTGATATTTTTTTTATTAACATATTGGATAACTTAATTGTTTGAATATTTTAGGTAAATTTACAGCGCTGTAAATCGTGCTATTTAGGTCTAAACGATAACTGAAATTGATTAAACTGTGCAAACTTATTTAGTAAATCTTGATAACCTCTTAGATCTACAGTTTGGCTATTATTTTGATCCTTATTCTCAGTTAACCCTGAGTTATGTACCGAACTGAGCGCCGGTTCACTAGTATCAACACCTTTAGCGATATCATCATTGACGTTAACGCTGCTTTCAAGTATTGCTAAGGCATAACAACAAGCTTCTAAGCTCGATAATGCATTGGCTTTGGCTACCTTACGAATTAAGTATTGACCTTTATTGGCAAGCTCTTCAGGTAAACATACATGAACCATAGATTGTAAGTTTTTCGACAGCATCAACATTCGGTAGGCTTTTTTCCAGGTACCATCAATAATGATCAAACACATTTCTTTAGACTGTTGGCTATTTTCTGACAGAGTTACTGGTTTACCAACTGGCATTGTTGTTTGGCTGTTAACGGTTTCTGACAAGGTTAACACTTGCGCCTGTTCACTCGGGTATAAGAGCAAGGCATTATATTGCGATAAGATAGCTGTTAGCGCTTGGTTATCACTAAAATCTTCACCCACAATAACCTGACAATGTGCTAAAGATCCTGTTAATAAAGCAACCGTATTTTTACTGTGGTTGACTTCATTTGGATGTTGTAACACCACGACTGGAATAGTATTGGTGATAGTTACCGTGAATTGGCAAATACAGGCCTTAGTGGGGCGCTGACATTGCTGGCATAAAACTCTAGACATAAAAGGTGTTATTTAACTCAGAGATTAATATAAGATAAGTAAACAGTTAAAAAATACTGTGTGAAAATACTATGTTAAGTTACATTGTATACTCATCAACGGCTCAGTTCAGCCTATTCATAGTTTAAAAATGAAGGTATGAGTAGCTACTAATGAAAAAATGACTCATTAGCCGCTATTTTAATGCCAATTACGATCCATAAACTAAACCTCATAACTTAACTAAATAACTAAATAACTAAATAACTAAATAACTAAATAACTACGCCACATAACTAAGCGATACAATAACGACATGTCCTTATCTCTGCTGCCAACTATCACTAAACATTCAATAATACTGATCATTATAGCGCTCGCTGCTACGCTAGCTTTTGTATTAGAGCAATTGCTGGGTAATAGTTTTAGCCAACTATGGGTTTACCAGCGCTCATCGATTGCACAAGGCGAATTGTGGCGTCTGATCTCTGGCCATCTACTGCATACCAATAGCTACCATTTACTCTTTAATTTAGCGGCTTTACTGCTACTGTGGCTATTGCATGGAAAATTTTATACTCGCGTAAACTTCAGCTTACTATTTCTCTTTAGCGCTTTAGTAACAAGTGCTGGCATCTATTATTTCAACCCTGAATTAATGCAATATGTTGGTCTCTCCGGGGTTTTACATGGTTTCTTTGTCTTTGGTGCGATAATGGATATTAGAGCGCAGGATAAAACTGGCTACTTGTTATTTATCGGGCTGTGGATAAAAGTTGCTCACGAGCAATTGTACGGCGCAAGTAGCGCCGTAAGCGACTTGATTGAGGCAAGTGTTGCTATTGATGCACACCTTTGGGGGGCAATCAGCGGCCTAGTCTTTTCGTTTATCTACCTAATAACGTTAAAGTATTTAATAACTAACACCAAAGAAACTTGATGACTGGTGTCCATGCGGTCTGTACTCTTACTTATACACTGTTACAGCTAAGTTAAATTAGACCTAAACATCTCCCAAGTAACGAAACACATTGAGATAACCTTGTATATATCGAGCGCTATTATAAATATTAAAAAAGTTACACGCTTATCCTAGTTTACGAGTTCGCTCTCATGATGGTTGTTTTTTGTACTGACTGTTTTTCTTTTAAATTACAACCAACTAACTAACAACCCAAAGTTTGCACACAATGATATCCACAGGTATTGTGGATATCATTTTTACATATATATGAGTAAATTCTGGCTATATTTACACGATTAAAAGATCAAAACAGCCACTTCATCAAAAAGATCAGCTAAACCGACATAAATCACAGTAAGCATCAACAGCTAGAGTTAATCGCTAAAAATTGCTATGCTCATCTGCAAACTTATTTTCAATAATTAAAGGGAAATAATGACGCTAACGCTCAAACAAATTGATGAATGTTTTGCCATTCATAGTTTACCTCAACACAGTGAAATACCCGCGCAAGTATTTTCTGCGCCGATCTATTTTATTGCAAAAACCTATGAAGAAATTTCAATTGTCATTCCGCAAAGTATCAAATTAGCGAGTGATGAAGTTGAGGAAGGTTGGAAGGCACTTGAAGTTGTTGGTCCTTTAGATTTTACCTTAACGGGTATCTTATCGAGTATATCGACAGTACTTGCTAATGAATCAATTAGTATTTTTGCAATTTCAACTTTCGATACTGATTATGTGCTGGTAAAAGAAAATACCTTAACCGCTGCAATTGAAGCGTTGCAAGCAAATAACTATTGCGTTATTTAATTCAAGCTAGATAAAGCTACCTTTATCTAGCTATCAGTTTAACTTTATAAATATACACATCTAAATTATCACCAATAACAAAGAATCTCATTATGACAATAACACTTTATGGCATTAATAATTGCGATACCGTTAAGAAAGCATTGAAATGGCTAACCGCTGAAAATATAGAACACACATTTTATGACTTTAAAAAACAGCCGTTAACAACTGAATTAGTTGCACAATTCGCTCAGTTAAGTAACTGGAGTTTACTGCTTAATAAACGTAGTACCACCTACCGTAATTTAGCTGATGAAATAAAAAACAACTTAACGGATGAAGTGGCTTTTGAGCAAGTAATGTTGCAACCAACCTTGCTTAAAAGACCTTTGCTAATAATAGCGCAGGCTCAAAAAGCACCTGAGTTATTTTTAGGTTTTAAAGCGCAAACTTATCAAGAAATTTTCAGTGAGTGTACTGACAATGCCTAAAAACAGTGAAGTAATTGAACTTGCCAAAGCGTTAATTTCACGTGCTTCGGTTACCCCAGAAGATGAAGGCTGCCAAGAGTTAATTAAGGCGCGGTTAGCTACATTAGGTTTTACGCATGAAACCATGGTTTTTGATGACACGACCAATTTGTGGTCCAGACGTAATGGTAATAATGAATTAACGACGACTGATGTTCAAACCGGCGACACTAGCGACCAAGCTTACCCAGTATTTTGTTTTGCTGGCCACACCGATGTTGTTCCTCCTGGTAATCTTGAGCTGTGGAATACCCCGCCGTTTGAGCCAACCATCATTGATGGCATGCTTTACGGCAGAGGCACCGCCGATATGAAAGGGAGCATTGCCGCAATGGTGGTTGCTACCGAGCGCTTTGTCACCGATTATCCCCGTTATCAAGGTTCGATTACCTATTTGATCACCAGTGATGAAGAAGGTCCATTCATTAACGGTACCACCAGAGTGATTGATACCTTAGAAGCACGTAATGAAAAAATCACCTATTGTATTGTGGGTGAGCCTTCTAGTACAAATAGCGTTGGCGATGTAGTAAAAAATGGCCGACGTGGTTCAATTTCAGCTGAAATAACCATTAACGGTAAACAAGGTCATGTCGCCTACCCTGATCATGTTAAAAACCCGATTCATCTAGCGATGCCGGCACTGACAGAGTTAAGCCAAGTACAGTGGGATAATGGTAATGATTATTTTCCAGCAACCAGCTTTCAGCTATCAAACATTAACTCAGGTACCGGCGCCACTAACGTAGTACCAGGGCACTTAACAGCCTTGTGTAATTTACGCTACAGTACTGAATTATCTGATGAGCTTATTGTTGAACAAGTAGAAGCAATTTTAGCTAAGCATCAGTTAGATTATCAGATAAAATGGACTTTTAATGGTAAGCCATTTATCACTGAGCTCGGCACTGACAAAAATGATTTTCTCACGATTGTTAGTGATGCTGTAACCTCGGTTACGGGTACTAAACCTGTATTATCAACATCGGGTGGTACGTCTGACGGTCGATTTATCGCGCCTACTGGCGCTAAGGTGATTGAACTAGGACCTTGTAATGCCACCATACACCAAGTTAATGAATCAGTATCTTGTGATGACTTAGATAAGTTGTGCGATATTTACTACGCTTGTTTAAAAGGTGTCTTAATTACTGATGGCAGCTCTAATAAAAATGCTGATGAAAAAAATGACTTATAATATTCCCCAAAAAGAGATATCACAGTTAGGAGCCATCTATGGATAACTGGTTACCGGTAATCATTATTGTGATTGCTGTGGTGATGATCATTGGCAACTTTAGTACTTTTCAAAAAAGTACTCATCATAAACTCCGAAAAACGAATCTCAAAGATTTAAAAGAAACATTACCCAGAAGTAATAAAACTGCGCATAAAATGCCAACTATGGATAAGAAAGATCAGTAGCATTGACTGTAAGAAGTTAAGCGAGTTTCAAAAACTAAAAACGCCGATAAATCGGCGTTTTTTTATAGTTGTTACTTTCTTACCACCAAGCTCTATTAATCGTAATAATAACAGCGCTTAATAGAAGTTTCTAAACGACAACCCAGCTTCCATTTCAGCAAAAATTCGCTCTAAAGTTTCACGGTTAAGAGGCTCACCCGCGTTATCACGAAGCGTTACCGATGTTTTTTGATCTTTATCATCAAGTGGCGCTAACTTAAATTGATATTTATCATTCGCTAAGTCGATAACCGGCACGTCATCCCCCCACAGGGAGCTCCACATACTGTTATCAGGTTTAATGAAATCAACATAATAAACTTTATTAGTTTCATTAAGATCTGAGATAGTAAAGCCATATTTTTCAAAGAATACCGGCATATTTTCCCAGAGATTGTCTAACGACATTTCAACGACATAGGCTGGCTCAGCTTTAGTACTTTCGCCTAATGACACCAGTTTTTGACGGGCACGTTCTAATCTTAACTCACGTTGTTCTAGACGATAGTTATAATCAACTTGCGCGACAATAGCGTTTAACATCGCCATTTCAGCACGATGTTCATCAATAGGGTCAATGCTGTTACTTTCACCTTCAACATCTGTTTTCTTATAATCGGCAAGGTCAATTAGTAAAGAAACACTACGACCGTGTGATTTTTCTTGCAGCGTAAAGTTAAAACGTAAGGCAGTAGTCGATTCAATTTCGGTAAAGATCCAGCCAGACTCAACTTCACTGATAAACCAGCCGGAGTTTAATCGCTTACTTTTCCCTAACTTTTCACCACTGGCTGGTTGCTCTTCAACCAGCGCAAGCTCAATACTATCTGCGCCAAGATTGTCACTGATCGACTTTTCAATAAAATCGAGTAAATCTTTATGCTCAAGCACTTTATCAAACCAAATAATCGCTTTATCCGATTCAACCACTGCACGTGAAGAGGCAGCTACCGGTAATACTAACGAAGGCGCTCTAATATCCATTAGCTCGCCGACAGGTCCCGCATGACTAATTTCGTTGGTGATCAAAAAATCATCATGTGTTGGCGGGGTATCTAAAGACTGAGGAATCACGAATCCTTTAGCATCGACCTTATTAGCATACTCAAAATCTCCCTCTGCTCTTTTACTATCAACACCACTACAGGCTGACAGCGCTAAACTCAGCACTGAAAAACAAAACAACTGACGACTCATTAAAACTCCCGAGGAAACACGTTAAAAGGTGCTATTAA
>Ga0105356_10005289_pt1 | contig 12274 bp, 15 predicted proteins | sample GOMGulsemesocosm_3_FD_83502 | JGI IMG/M metagenome (GOLD analysis project Ga0105356, IMG submission 83502) | Methane-oxidizing microbial communities from mesocosms in the Gulf of Mexico - GOM9D Gulf of Mexico | ecosystem: Environmental > Aquatic > Marine > Cold seeps | place: Gulf of Mexico...
ACTCCAAAGCGGCGAAATAAGTAATATTGCCTACCATAACGGTGGCGCGATCCGTGCACAGGCAACGTTAGAATTGGGGGAGCAGCACACATTATTATTAAGGGTTTGCTTATCCCTGAAAACTGGGTGGTACATCCAGACCTCCTCTCATTCTTCGCTGCAATTGACCTGTATAGCTCCATCAAAATCTGTCAAATTCTTGGACATTCGCTACCCGCCGGCATCTGAAAGCCGGACGAGCCAGACACTCACCATTAAAGCCAGGCTGCACATGGAGCAAGATCTAGAATCGACGCCGGATCAACTGTTGCGTCTGGCACTGAAAGTACAGGCTTGTAATGACCAGGCCTGTTTTCCAGAAGAAACACTGCGCCTGTGTGTCTCTTTGGGAGAACTGTTACCGCTGAAATTTGAATAAATGCTTAGCATCTAGAATCTCGGCGTCCACTACGTTAGTCCTTGCACTTCTCCTACTGCCAAGCGGAGTGCAGTTTCTGTCCGTTAATTGGAGTAAATTAGAATGTCCGCTTCTAGCTGTGAATTCAATCGGTCGATGCCGTATCGAAATCTGCTGTCCAAAATGTCATGTCGGATTTGAATTAATACAATTTAGCTAGTTTTTTGTTGTTGGTATGTAGTGAGCGCCTGAATTCCCTTTGTATATTGGGTAGGCGTTTACGAATATTAGTAGGGATTATAAGTCGGAAGTAGTAATTACCGTTCGTTTCCCTGAAATAATATTTTCCGTAACTACGAGAATGTATGGTCAAAATGTACGGGTTCCCCTGTTAGGAGTTCCCGCACATTTGTAACTTCTTGATAATTAAGCGATTGCTTAATAAATTGGTGGAGGCGGCGTCAATCGAATAGGCCGGGTAACCTGTTGATTTGCTGCTCTTTAGTGTTTGGTGTTCCTTAAATATGCCCCCAATTGTGCCCCCGAATAATCAAGGTGCCTCTCTAAGTATTTATATTCCCGTATCAGCCTTCATTGAGATTAACATTTCGTTTAAGTTATCAACAATCCGAAATCTTAGGGCCTTGCCTGTCTTGGACGTTCTCAGTAGGCCCATCTCATCCAGCTTAAGCAGGTCGGCCCTGCTAGTTGCGTATGCAATGTTGTGTGACCTACCGTGAGACCCTATTGAGTATACGGATGCTGGGTGTTTTAAGGCGTGACTCAATAATGCCTTTTGTCTGTGGTTTATTGAGTCGATATCGTGTAAATATGCGTCAATATTTCTGATTTCTTTTGATTTCCTGTCGACATATTCCTCTAAAGCAGAGATTGACTTCAGGATGGTGTTTAATTGGTGGATAATAAAATATGTTAAATCATTGTCATCAGTTTCTGTAAAAAGATAGGATCTTGCATAAGGCGTTGGGGCTTTTTTTAGTAGGCTAGAAATTGAAATGAACTCGAAAAGCCAATATCCCTGCCTCAGCATTGCCCAGTAAAAAATTGCTCTGGCTGTCCTGCCATTGCCGTCCTCAAAAGGGTGGTCATATGCCAGCCAAAAATGAAGGGTTACAGCCCTGATTATTGGATGGAGATACTTTTCAGTCTTTAGGCTTTCATTTGCAAAGTCACACATCTCTTGCATTCGGTTGGAAAGCTCTTCTGCTGCCGGAGGGTAGTGAAGCACTTCACCGGCAGCATCATCCCAAACTTTTACACGCTCATCATTTGGAGACTGAAGTTGACCAGCCATTTCAGGGTTGTCCAAAGTATTGTGTGTGACTATACGGTGAAGCTCGCAAATTTTTTCGGGAGTAAGGTCGTCTTTGTATATAGATAAAATTTCCTCCATGGCATGGAAGTTGTTTAATATCATTTGCTCGCTTTTATCTATTGGTTTTCTGCCGCTCCGAAGCATATCGACAGCGTCTTTCCTCGTTGTTACTGCGCCCTCTAATTGACTTGATGTGATCGCTTCTTCGATCAAGGAGCTAATAACATATCGGTCTCTGTGCTCAGAGTTCATTACTTGTTCGCTAATTCCAATATTGCCTCGTGCTTGGGCATCAATTTTAGGGAGGCTCTCTAGAAGCAAGTCGGCTAAGCAGTAATGGAAAGGCTCTCCTTGGCAATCCTTGAGGGGAAGCTCTCTTTTTAGTTGGAGTCTGGATGTCTTGATTTTAAACCACCACTCCTCATGCGTTATCCCTTCTGGGGCGGTTCTTCTGCGTAGCTCATCCCAATGAAGATACTTTCCCTCGTCCACTAATGATTCATCCATCAGTATGGATACGAGATGGTCTCTATCTGTTTTTTCTACTAGTTCGGATAGCTGGGGTGGGGATTGTGGTTTTCTCACATGTAGAGCCTCAATGTTACTTAAATATCAATTTGATAATGATTGATAGTAAATCGATAATAGTACATGGGGCTTTTGTTATCAATTTGATAGTGATTGATAGTAAATTGATAATAGGGGGAGGGGGTTTGGCTTGTTATCAATTTGATAGTGATTGATAGTAATTTGATAGATAGAGTTATTGGTGAATATGATTAGATTTTGCGTTGTTATAAGGGAGCCTGACTTACTTTTGATCAGAGAATACCCTAGGTCTTTGCCGTCCACTGACACTTAGGCCAGCAATCGGAAATACTTATCTCTGCGAAGGTTAACTAGTTCGATTGTTTTAGCGGCTCTCAGCATGGCTACGGTATGCTTCTTTGCTTCCCTGGCTAATAGCTTTTCTTCTTCGCACTTGCCGCGCATCTCAGGCGTATCAATACCCCACACGCGAACGCTGATACGGTCTCCTGCAACCGGGGGCCAGCCTTTAATGCTTACGATGAATGTGTCGCCATCGTAGATGCTCGACACCTCAGAAACGATTACAGAGCCATACGTTTTCTTTGCAGCCAGCGAGTAGCCAGAAACAACTAAAGCCAGTAGACAGCACAAGCAAAATTTAACCAGGCTCATACTTTTCCTTTTTGATTGCGTTATCACGCAGAATTTTTATCTCTGGCGGCGCATCAATTGAAATCCTGGCTATCTGGCCGTTGATTTCTTCAATGGTGACGGTGATGTTTTCACCGATTTGGAAGGACTGACTCTCTTTGCGGGCAATCTTTAACATGACACTCTCCTTGTGCATTATGTGAACGCACATTGTCGCGTTAAATTCGTAGTACTGCCAAAAGGGATCAAGCCTTTCTTACCTTTAAGGTCTGCTTCCGACTGTGAATTCAATCGGTCAGCGGTTCCTCCACTAATAATTGTAACTTTATCTAAATGGGCTATGCCGACTTTGTGTCCACTTTTTTTACATTAAGTGTAAGTTAAAAAAACAGGTGTTATGTAACTTGCTGAAAAATCATCTTTATTTATATAAAGGTACATTTCTTGCTTTCAGAACAGCCGATAAGGCCGCCATTAATAGAATGCAGAAGGTACTATATGAATAATTACCACTGGATTGTTTTCCTCGCCTTTTTCTTTTTTTACGAAGCACAAGCAACTGTTCAAACAAGCGAATTTCAACTTGCCAGTCCAGCAGAAGTACCAGTTGTTATAAATGAAGGTAAGTACAAACCCCTCAAGGACACAACAAATTCTTCTTCAACTCAATACAATTTAACGATCACCAATCAATCAACAAAAACATTTTATGGCCCTCTTTATCTTGTCATCCAGGACCTCTCCCCCTCAACAGCCTTTGTAATTAATGGAGATGATCAAACTGGTGATCGTAAGGCGGCCTTCTTGATCAATGATTCGGGACTTTCCCCCCAACAGGTAGTCATTTTGTCGTTACAGTTTGCCGGTGGGCAAAACCAAATCACTTTTAACACGGCAGTTTATTACAAAAATACGGAACCCCGACTAAATCCAATCGCAAATAAGACTGTTCAGGTTGGTGATACATTAAATTTCCTGGTTTCTGCACAGGATGATGAGCGTGACGACTTAACTTTTTCCTTTGAGCCAACACTTGCTAATGCTTCGCTGGATAGCTTAACAGGGGCCTTTAGTTTTACCCCTGCTGCTCAGCTGGGAATTCACACTCTAACAGCTCGAGTATCGGACGGTTTGCTGGAAGATTCTCAGTCGTTCGATATCGAGGTGCTCCCTTCCAGTGAGCCACCAAGTGAGCCATCAACTATATCGTTGAGGTCATTCGACTTTATTGAGGTAAGAGGCCGAGAAGGTCATCAGGGGCCTTTTAAAATTGAAGGTGACCCAGTTATTGGTTCGGCTATAGCCATGGCGAGTGTGGATGGTGATATTGCTACTATTACCTTTGACTTCGTTGGTGAGGGTGACGGTGTAATCGCTTCATACAGCCTTCAACCACCCGATGAAGATTATGCTTTTCTAAATCGATATCTTGGCGATGTGGAAGTGCCTTCTGTTCCATTTGGTATTGTCGCGAGAGGCACGTTATTAGATGGCAGTGAGTTTGAAGGTAGATTTGAAAGGAGTTTTACACCTAAGGATATCCAGATGCGTTTCGATCCTGCGACAGCTTTAGTTGAGCCCGGAGAAGTTGTGAATGTGAATTTGGAAATAATCAATAAAGGCCCTACAGCAGAGTTCGAAATAGTAATCGTTGATACCACTCGTGGATTAACTCCGAGCCTGATCCAGAACATTATGATTCAAGAAGGTCAAATGTCGACTGTTCCCTTTGTTATTTCTGCTCCATCTTGGAATGGGCCAGATTTTAAGGTTTATAAAGTAATTACCTCCGTTGCTACAATCGACGATCCAAGCAGGACAACTAATGCTGCATTTTCAATGCATGTAGAGGTGGCACCATGAACCCCCTAAAACTATTTCTGGCTCTTGTATTATCAGTCTTTTCAATGGAGGCTAATTCTTTTTGGATTGGTGCTGGGGATATCGGATTAACGGGACCAATTCACCAGGCAATAACTAAAGAAGCGTTAAATCAGGTTGTATGGGAACAGCATATTCATAAATTTAAATTTCAACCAGACGCTATAGAAAAAATAATCAAGGAGAATAAGAAAACAGACCAATTACAAAAACCGTATCTACATTTTGACGATGAATCAAATTTAGCCAATAGATATTTATTTCTCCGTAAAGATTATATTGAGGATGATCTTGAGCCTTCCCTGATTTCTAATGAAATGGCATTTATTGAGTTAGGTATGGCTCTCCATACGATACAAGATTTTTACTCTCACTCAACATGGGTTGAACGCAAAAACACGGAAATCAATCCTGTTTTAGGAACTGGCGTTGATATTTTTAATACCAGCCTTGGCGACACCTGCTCTGATAATGATGACGACTTTATATTATTTGATGGAAAGCCTGCCTTGACTAGCGGCTATTATAAAGTTGAGCGCGAGGGTAAGTGTTCACATGGTGGGATACTCAGTTTTTTTGGTATTCATAAAGACCATACTTCAAGGAGTCTTTATAAGGATGCTCGAGGTCTTGCGGTTAAGGCCACAAAGGATTACCTAGAAAAACTAATAGGGCAGCTGCAAGCGGCTAATAAATACGCTGAAATATGTATCCTTATGGGCATTCCAGATGTTGAATGTCCAATACCTCTTCGCATTTACGCATACAGCCTATACGATACAATTAGCATACCTGTTTCTGTTTATAGCACCAACACATATAATGGTTTGCCAGAAGCCCCAATGCGGGTTTACCCCGGGAATGCTTATTTTCAACCAGCATATGGTTTTGGTGTGTCTCCTGTATTTTGTAAGACAGGGGGTGAATGGATGCCAAAAACAGCTACTTGGAATACTAAGCGCGATAAAATACCAGCGACTAATGGTGGCTGTACCGTTGAAGGCACTATGGGTGAGACTTCGAATAGCAGCCAAACGTTATCTTCAACTGGTAGGTTGAAAATAAATAGAACTGACATAAAAGCTTACAAATCTACAACAACGTGTCCAATAGCATATGGGGGTGTAATAACATCTTTTACCCATAACACCTCGATACTCGTGATTACACCATTAACCTAAATACTATGGAGGGTAATGTTGGTGAGTCACGTAAACAGGATTGGACAACAATAAAAAACTGGCTGAATTCTGATTCAGAAGAGGTGAGCAAAACTTCGAGTAGCTCTCAACTAAGTGGTGCCTGGCCATCACTAGAAGGTGAGGGAGCAAAACCTGGAAGACTTGAATTAATCGGCACTTTTGATATCCAGGAAGATGAGGACATACCTGAAATCTGTAAGTCAGAGACACATAGTTGCGATGCTGGTAACGCTAATCAATGTCCTTGAGCTCTCAAGAAGTGTTAAAAAAATGCCACACCTGTTTAAATTGATAGGCCTAAATACTTGAACAATGAATGACTGAAAGTGGCTGTCAGTAATATTTTGTCGATAATTGCTTTTAAACATGTCAGATTAAATTTAGTTAGCGCTCTTCAAATCAAGCCTAAATAATCTGGCGGGTTAAGCTGTTAACCGCTAATAATCTTTAAGCCTTCCTGGGGTAATACTCCAATTGCCTCGCAGTACTGGACATACTCCACTACATCAAGCCGTCTTTCTTGCTGCTCTACTTTCCCTATATAAGAGTGTGGTTTATCAAGCTTTGCAGCTAAGTCCCTCATGCTCAAGCCGCTAGCTTCCCGAGAAGCCTTTAACCAATTAGTTAGGCGTCGGTATTGAGTTGAGTGAAGGGAGCTAGACATTGTCCCATTATTAGGGACAGGCTATCATGTACCCAAAACAGGGACGGCGGGATGCCTCTAATGAAATTCAACTTAAATGGCAGCCAAAAAGAATCTTTAGCAATAGTTGTTTTTATTGTCTTGCCAGCAGCCGGCTTTCTATTTCAAGAGGATATTAAGGATCTTTTTAGGCTTACTGGCAATAATACGGTTTATGATTTTCAAAAGGCTTCCGTCGAGACAGCCGTAGATTGGCTTACACGCCAATGTAATAACGGTAAGTGTTTAGATCCAATTGATTGGACGTGCGGGTTTGAATTTGGTGACTACAGTGATGCCGACAATAGCTTTCAAAATTGTTTTGACTATGCTGTGCTTAATGCAAAACCATGGACAACTCTTGATACAGTGAGAAAATATTGTGGAAAGAGAAGCGCTAAATTTGTAGGCTCTTCAACAGGCAACCCCGATAGGAAGAAACAATTATGTGCAAAAAATGGTGGTCAATGGAGTGCTGTAAGTCCTGAGCCAAAGATTGACTTCAATTAACGTTGTTGACACCACTCCCCAACCACTTCCTTTGAAACTCCGTGGCTTTAATTGCCTGTACATATTCCCATTGTTGATTGCCACAATACGGTATTCTTCGAAATCACTTAATACCTTCTATATCGTTAAATCAGCTTCAACAAATAACGTCGTTAATTTATCGTCTAGCTTCTTGTGCGTTATTTTCACGTTTATATTGCGGACAGTTTGGATCATACCGTTATAAAAACACTGACTTTTACCTGTCTGCGTTATTTGTAAATCAACTTAAAACCCAGGGATTTAGGCGTTAGCAAAGAGTTTTTTGGTTAATGTAGTATTTAACGCAGTAATTTAACGCATATCTAAATAGACTTTTTATTGAATAACTTCGCGGGGAATTTAGAGCCTTTACTACTCTTTCTTACATAGGTATTAGCGCCTTGTCTAAACAGGGCTAAGTTTTCCTCTTTTTAGGTGCTGGGTATGGTGGAGTTTCTTTAGCCCATAAAAGGGAAGTATTCAGTTGTTACGCCTGAATTATCCGCAGCCATAAAAAAGAGCTTTCCCATAATTGAGCTCAGGCAGCGGTGCCTAGGCAATAAGCCTGAAGTTTTGACCACCCCTACCCATAAGTTGTTTAAGTTTAGGTCGCCTGCTGTTTCAATGCTTTGAATACTGTGAGTGATCTTATGAAAATACATGGTAATTAATGGTGTTACTCTGGCTGAACGGTCAAGCACCCGAAACGGCCCTAAGTTGTTGATTTTTAGTTCTCGGTATTGGTCTTTTTGGTGCGGCCGTTACCGAGGCTGAACGGTTTGGGGCTTGACCGTTACTCTGGCTGAACGCAGGATTTGATAATTCCCACGCTTTCCACTCGTTGGTTGGCTCCCTTCCATTCGCTGTTAACCAAGTTAAACGCCACTCTCTGGCCTTCCCATTTAGCCAATCGCATTCCTCTGCCATTTGAATAAAACCATGCTCTTCTAGCTCCTTAAACGCTTTGCTAGCTGTTCCTGCGCTCACTCCAAGAATATCTACCACTCTTCTGTTTGAGTAGTGAATAACTGGCTCGTAGTCCTTCCAAACGTCTTGCAGGTGGATTATTAGTACCTGAGCATTTGAGGACATATCCAAGTAGGCTTTTGAGCGTATAACCTCACGGGGGACGCCCAGCACTCCTCCTGGGTGTTTGTATTTTGGCGGTTTACGCTTTGGCATCTTTTAACGACCTCGCGGGAACGATCCTGCCATCAGCGATAAACCGAATTGAGCCAGGTATTACCTCGGCGATTACGGTGGCGTTTGGTTCGCCTGCTCTGGCTTTTAGAATCTTGATGGGGGTGGGGTCTAGCTCGATCTGTTGTGTAGACCAAGCCAGGCAGCCCATCAGGCCGTTTTTGTGAATGGTGCGCCCCTGTGAGGCAATATAGGTTTTCATTAGCAGGGTTCGCCAAAGAGAGGGTGACTTACACACAGAGTGTTGCCGTTCCAATAGCCAGGAAATAAAATGTAGCGCCCCGTTTTGTGTTCATTACCTTGAGCGTTAACGCCAGCAGTCCAAATGGTCTGAATATTCAGTCTTTCCTTGTGGCGCAGCTCGTGTACTCTGGCAGAGGGCATCATGCAATCGTACTTCTCTCGAAGCTGGATAACGGTTTTACCCTTACTACCTGCTTCTCTGGGAGCTGACAGGACACGTACCCGCTGGGCTGTTATTGAGTTATCATTGCTCTGTGTTTTGAGGTGGCTGCTTTCTTTGCGGGAAGGCGGCTTTTTTTTGTTCATGACTTAACCCTCCACCTGTTCGCTTAACTGGTTAATGAGGGCTGTTATATCTGCTGAACGCCACGCCGTTGTGTTTGGGCCTAGCTTCACGCCTTTAGGGAATCGGCCATCTTTTACGCCCTTCCACCATCCGCTACGCGAAATCGGGATAAGGGGAGGAATGGGGGGGACTGCTTTCTTATCGCCAACTATTTGGCTGAGGCGTAAAAAAAAGCCAGTTTCAGGGATAACGGAATTGGTTTGGGTTGCTGTAGTCATTTGGGCATCTCCTTGGACGCTGTTTTAAACGACTACAGATTTAATACGGTGGGGATTAGATAGAAAGTAGCGTGTCATTAGATGGCACTACTCGTGTTCCAAAGTAAGCCAAAGTCATTAGGTGGCGTCACCATGGTTACTGCAAAAGGCTTCCCCTCCTTTTGTTGATTCGCGCTATGACTTTGGTTAAAGCGTTATGTGTGTACACTGTGACACCATAAGTAAGTGACTCACCTGTGCGATTGGAGGCTTTTATATCATGAGATTTGCCGAATCTTCGCACTAACTCTCTTGTCAGTCCTTCTCTTCTTGGAACCCTTTGCAGATCATTCACAACTTCATAACACAGTGATGCAAACTCAGCTGAGTTCTTCGGCGGCGATAAATGACTCCACTCTGATTCCGCTTGCTGTTCAATATTTTGCGGCTGTTGATTCACGCCTGACTTGTCTTTATGGAGCGTAGTATTACGCTGATTACCTAGCCAATCATTAAGCGGCGATCCTTCAGGAACAATCAGCTCATTACCCGTCAACCAGTCGCTAAAAGCAGCACGATGGACAACATATCGAACATATGATCCGGCATAATGCCCGTCTCTTATTTGGTCGTATTTATCGACTGGAATCGCATCAGACCATACATCGTCCCCACGTACTCGATATTGAACACTTCCCTCTAATTTACCGGCAAGAACAGCATTTTGTATTTTGGCCTCAAATTTTTCAGCATCAATAAAATCACGCGTCCAATATACGCTTATGGTGCCGCTATCCAGGGTAACCGATAGCACTTCTTTCTGGCTGTATAATTCCCAAGCATCAAATTCGCTCATGTGCTTTCCTGTATCTTCCGTCAAATTTCTTGATCATCTTGCCTCCCTCCACAAATTAATGTTTAAAAATTACTGAGGTACTACATAAATAGGTTTGTTCGAGTATGGGTTGCCAGCACCATATGGGTTGTTAATGCTATCCGGTGAATACGGATTGCCGTACCGTCCATGGGGGTTTGAGGTGGAATCTGGATCATATGGATTAGTGCTCAGCCTGCCTTTATAGCTGCCTTGGCTGTCATAGAGCTTTGGCGCATCGGTAGCATAGGGATTATTCCGTGATTTGTTGCTATAAGGACTCCCATATTGGCTATACGGATTATTCAGCCCGTCTGATTTATAAGGATTTCCCGCACCATATGGATTATTGAGACAATTTGGATCATAGGGGCACGCCGCAAAAACAGTTCCGCAGAATGCTAGGCTGGCTAATACGAATAGTGTTTTGATGTTCATCGTGAGTCTCCTTCTGTTGAGTTATAAACCTGTGGCCCTAAAAGCAACCACATTGCCAGCATTCGCCTGTAGCCGCAGTTCATCCAGGTAGTCAGCCCATTTTTGAAGCATATCCTTGCGCTGTTTTAAGTGTTTGGTACGGTTGTAGGCTCGGCCCTGAGGGTCTCTAACAGTGTGGGCCAGTTGTTGCTCTATCCATTCGATCCTAAAGCCTAGCACCTCGTCGAGAAGCGTTCTGGCGGTTGCTCTAAATCCGTGGGGTGTCATTGTGTCGTTGTCATAACCGAGTGTTCTTAACGCTGTTCTCACTCCGTTATCGCTGAGAGGGCGGCTGGCACCTCTGGCGCTTGGGAAAACGTACTTGCCACGCCCTGTTAGTAGCCGTTGACCTTTCAGAATAGCTATTGCTTGCTTGGGCAAAGGTACTATATGGGGTTGGCCGACCTTCATTTTCTCAGCGGGTATTTCCCATTGTTCTGCTTTCCAGTTTATTTCCTCCCACTCCATATGCCTCAGTTCTCCAGGGCGTGCAAATAGCAAAGGGGAGAGGGAAAGGGCTGCTGTAACAGTGGCTGTACCTTGGAAGCTATCAATAGCTAGGAGAAGTTTACCGACTTTCTTCGGGTCGGTAATAGATGCTAGGTGCTTCTTCTTGGGCGGTTTGAGTGCGCCGTTTAAATCGGCAGAGGGGTCGCGTTCGGCTCTGCCAGTGGAAACAGCAAAGCGGAATATTTGCCCTGCTGTTTGTTTTGCTCTGTGGGCCGTCTCAACAGCGCCACGGTTTTCAATCTTTCTGAGAACAGCTAGCAGCATTGGGGGTGTAATATCGCTAATGGGTAATGTCCCCAAGTGGGGGAACAAATCTCTTTTTAAGGCGCGAAGTGTTCTGTCCTTGTGGCTGTCAGACTTGTCTTGCATTTTGGTGGCAAACCATTCTCTGGCGATTGCTTCAAAATTATTGGTGTGTGCTTCGCTCTGTGATACTTGCTGAGCTTTCTTTGCCAGGCTGGGGTCGATGCCATCAGATAGCAGCTTGCGGGTGTTGTCGCGCTTCTCTCTGGCATCCTTGAGGCTTACATCGGGGTAAACACCATAGGCCATGCGCTTTTCTTTTTTGTTAAAGCGGTACTTATGACGCCAGTAGCGGGAGCCGTTTGTATGTACTTCCAGATAAAGTCCCTTTTCATCGGCAAGGCGGTAGGTCTTATCTGTTGGTTTGGCTTGTTTAACTTTTGAGTTTGTCAGCGCCATGATTCCCCCTATTTGGGGGCACAGGGTTTGGAAAGTGGGAAAGTGCCCCCAATGATGCCCCCTGTTTGCTGTGGATTTGGGGGCACGTCTTTAGACTGGTATGGACGCATAATATACAAAAAAGCCCCGAAGCGTAAGGCTTTCAGGGCTTGTTTGGTCTTGCTGGTACTGCTTATTGGTGGAGGCGGCGGGATTTGAACCCGCGTCCGTCAGTCCGCTGCTCGAGGCTCTACATGTTTAGATCCTCCATTTGATTTAATGATAATCAGCCCGGAAGGCAAGACGATTAACACGATCCTGATTAAGTTTTAGTAGCGCCGCCTCAGGCATGCTTTGCTACGATCCCATTCTATATGACGGTCATTAACGCGGTATGGGCACCTTGCTAACGACCGCTAACCGGGTATTAAGCGGCTAGAGCGTAGTTGTCATCGTTGGCAACTAATAGTTTGCAGCTTTGGATTAACGAGATTGGCTACCATCTCGACATGCACCTTGGAGTTTTGTAACCCAC
>Ga0105356_10005290_pt1 | contig 12273 bp, 12 predicted proteins | sample GOMGulsemesocosm_3_FD_83502 | JGI IMG/M metagenome (GOLD analysis project Ga0105356, IMG submission 83502) | Methane-oxidizing microbial communities from mesocosms in the Gulf of Mexico - GOM9D Gulf of Mexico | ecosystem: Environmental > Aquatic > Marine > Cold seeps | place: Gulf of Mexico...
AAAGCCTGCAACAAACCTACGATGCAATGTATCAAGCCTACACACGTGTCTTTGAACGCATGGGCCTGATGTTCCGCGCCGTTGACGCCGACTCCGGCAGCATCGGTGGCAGCCAGTCTCAGGAATTCCACGTGCTGGCCGAGTCCGGTGAAGATCTGATTGCTTTCAGCGACACCAGCGAATACGCCGCTAACATCGAAACTGCCGAAGCACTAGCTCCAGATTTTGAGCGCCCTGCTGCTTCTGCTGACTTGGCAACCGTTGATACGCCCGACCAGCACACTATTGAGGCCGTTTCCACCTTCCTTAACGTCGCTCCCAGCCAAGTAGCCAAAACCTTGCTAGTGCACGGCGAGCCAACTGAAGACAACGAAACACCGCTGGTCGCGCTGATTTTATGCGGCGATCACAGCCTTAACGAAATCAAAGCAGAGAAACACCCGCTGGTGAAAGCACCACTAACCTTTGCCGCGGATGCTGAAATTGCGCAACAGATGAACTGCGACCCTGGCTCTCTGGGCCCGGTAAACGCTAACGTCCCTGTTATCGTTGATCGCAGCGCTGCGGTATTAGCCAACTTTGTTTGTGGCGCTAATGAAAACGACAAACACATGACCGGCGTAAACTGGGAGCGTGATTGCAGCTTTACCGAAGTTGCCGATATTCGAGAAGTCGTTGAAGGCGATCTGTCACCTTGCGGCGAAGGCAAGCTGGTTTTCAAACGCGGTATTGAAGTGGGTCATATCTTCCAGCTCGGCCAAAAATACGCCGCTTCTATGGACGCTACCGTACTGAACGACAAAGGACAAAAGCAAGTAATGACCATGGGTTGTTATGGCATCGGCGTAACACGCGTGGTTGCCGCGGCTATTGAACAGAACAATGACAACAAGGGCATCACCTGGCCTGCCGGTTTAGCACCGTTCCAGGTTGGCATTGTGCCGATGAACTATGATAAATCTGAACAGGTAAAAGAAACGGCTGATCGAGTTTATCAAGAGCTAACTGATCTTGGCATCGACGTGTTCATGGATGACCGTGACAAGAAAACCAGCCCCGGCGTTAAGTTTGCCGATATGGATTTGATTGGTATTCCACACCGTATCGTGATCAGTGACCGTGGTTTGAAAGAAAACCAGATTGAATATCAGGAGCGTCGCAGCCAAGAACGTCAGGATCTACCTGCTGATCAAGTCATTGCCTTTATCAAAGATACGTTAAACAGCTAAATCAATTTTCTACACACTGAAACTGCCCGCTGCTGCGGGCAGTTTTGTTTATACGCTAAGGATTTTCGTAAAGCGATAATTGATCGATACGCTGCTCAATATCTGACAACTGTTTTTTATAAAACTCACTTTCTATGCCACCGCGCCGTTCAAATTCTTGCTGACCGATACCCTCTGGCAAGCCTGAAATCGATGGAAAGAACACGGTTTCTTTAGCAAGTTCTGAGGCCATTTGTTGTAACTGTTCCGCACTGGAATCATTACCAGCAAATTCAGCGAAACGAATGCCTGCTCGATCGGCCGCTAAATCAGCAAAGCTGAAACCGGAACCACCGCGTTCCGAATCCAACAACTCCTTGAACTCGCCAATAGAGAAACTCACGCCGCTATTGGAAATCACCTGCAGGGCAGCAGAGAAAATAAAATGCAGCCGCAGGTCATTACGATTCGCCAAACCGATATAACCCCGCGCCGGTTTACAGCTTCTGTCATCGAGTGCGCCAACAAAGTTATCAAACTTATCGGAACCCAAAAACAATGCTAGCGCCAACAGTGCTGCGCGGTTTTCCTCAACAGCCTGCCCATTGTCCAAACTACGTTGTCCGGCAACTTCAAAAATATGACTCAAATAGGAACTCAGCGACGCATAGCCACCCGTTGGTCCCGACTGACGAAATGTGCACAGTTGTTGGTAATAACTGCGTACTCGTTGCGAATCTTCTTCACCGAGTTGAATCTGCTGCTTGAGCCGGTTTACTTTATTTCTAAAATTCGACACTGGGTGATAAACCACTGTCATCCGTGAATGATTGACCGTCAGCGATTCAATTGAGGCCAACAGCTCCGTACCTAGTGTTTCACCGTCAAGGGCACGATTTAATAGAGACTCAGCAATGCCCAGCAAAATCCGCCCCGATAGTTTTAAATGACCAACCGTCAGCTTACTAACTTTCAGACCATCGCTGAATGGCTCAATATTAGCCGTCACATTGATATAATCGCCGAAAGGATTTTGAGGCAGATGTAGGCTGAGGTTTCCCGTCAGCCCCTTGGGATTAATTCGAACCTGCGCCTTTGCTGCGCGAATGCCTCGCACCGCCAACGCGAGCACCTCGTTAAGGTCGCTTTCTGACAGGGAGACTCTGGAACTCGGTGCTGAGGCGGATCGCATCAAGCCACGATAAAACTGTTTGGCGATACGCCGAGCTTTAATGGCGCTGCTAGAGTTTATCTTCGCTGATTCAGTCACCAAGGGTTTGGAGTCACTAATCGCGCTGAGAAGACCTATTGGCAGAAGGATTAAGGCCAGGGTTAGAAGAATCAGGCTGATACGCCAGAAACCAAATCTTTTTCGTTGCCCCGAAGCGCTCACACGAGCAACGCCTGATGTGTCAAATCAACAGGCAAACTATTTGGGCTTGGGGCGAAATGCGGTAATAAATTGCTCATTGGCGTGCAGATAATAACCTTCAATCAAATCAATACAATAGGGTATGGCGGGAAAAACCGCCTCTAAACAATCGGCTATGGCGCTGGGTTTCCCAGGCAAATTAACAATTAATGACTCTCCGCGAATACCGGCGATCTGACGCGACAAAATGGCAGTCGGCACGTATTGCAGCGATACCGATCGCATCAATTCACCAAAACCATCCATAATCTTGTCGCACACCGCCATCGTGGCTTCGGGCGTAATATCCCGTTTAGCAGGCCCTGTACCGCCGGTTGTCACCACCAGATGACAGCCCTGCTCATCGCACAGCTCACGTAATGCCTGTTCAATCTGACCCTGTTCGTCGGGAATAATCCGTTTAACCGGCTGCCAGTTATTGGTAATCGCTTTGCCGATCCATTCTTCAATGGCCGGGCCACCAAGGTCTTCATATTCGCCACGGCTGGCACGGTCAGAAACGGTCACGATGCCGATGTTAATTTTTACTGTCATGGGACACATCCAAATTGCTGTTTGATATGCGCACCATAATCAGATAATCCCGATGCTCAGGCCTTGATCCAAGCCAATACAACTCTTTTAATTCAGCTAAATATCAACATCCAAGTTAGTTTTAGCTAACTACCTGGGCTGCTGATTGATGTTCCAGCCATAATCAATAAATTTCAACCGATAGCCCTCCGGCACCTGCATTTTTATGTAGCGATTAACATAAGCCAGCAGGTCTTTTACTTTGCCAGAAGGCACAAAATCTTCAGTGTAATAATCAAGAATTTTAGATACATACAGGATGCGTTTTTCGGCATCCACCCGGATATGTTGGGGACTGTTAAAAAACTCTTGCGCGGCACTTTCCAACTGTTGCTCCAAGGTTGTAGCCCAGAATGGCTGCCTCGGTAAGCGCGGACAGTCACGCACCATACAATTAAGCGCAAAATGTACCCGCGCTTCGCCCATCGGCCTGATCACTTTATTCTCGTAATCCTGCAGCGATATTTTCTGACCGCCGATCAGCACAGATCGCAGTTTAAAAAAGCGCAGTCGTTTGAAAAAACTGTCGAAGTCAGCGGGAATACCTTCGCTAATGACACCGTACATCGCCAACGCGTTGTAGGCGTTAATGTGGTAGGCCAACACCTCTGCCTCAGTAACAAATAACGCTGGATCAGAGGCTGGACTGGTGACTTCGACAAATCTGACAAAATCGCGCAGGTCATCAGCATTGCTTGCCAGTGCTTGAAAATCTGTGCGGCCCTGCTCGTCAACAAACTGCTCCAGCGTGCGCACCCAGCCAGCCAAAGCGGTCTCGTATTGTTGCGGCCTACTCGCCTGAGCCGGCAAGGTTAAAAGACACACACAAAGCACACAGATCAGACACTTAAATATAGATGCGTCCCTGCTGTGAGCCACTTTCATGGTGAGCATAATGTCGATAGGTTTTAATCGTTACTAATTAGTGGCTAATACGTGCCGTACCCCCGCTGGTTAATAGACGAACGCGATCGCCGGCCTGAAAATATTCTTCGGCCTGCTGCACCACCGAAATGATACCGCCGCCATCCAGTTGTATCGTCAGCTCTAACCCTGCTTTTTTGGTGGCCGCATTTTCGACTTTATCGCCAAGTAATCCACCGGCAACACCCGCCACAACAGCCGCAATCGTACTACCTCGACCACCGCCAACACCGCTACCGGCAACGCCGCCAATCACTGTACCCGCTGCTGCACCAACACCACTTTTGGTGCCTTCAATCTGTACCTGACGCACCGACACGATCGTGCCAAATTGCACCTGCTGTACAGAAAGCGCCTGATCACGGCTGTAGGTGGTTGCCGACGGGTTTGAACCACAGGCCACCACAAACAAACAGAGAGGTATAATTAACAAAAACTTGAGCTTCATCGGGACAATCTCCTACTGATTATTCGACTAATGAACGGACGATGAATGTCTGATGCTATGACCATTCAGATAACATTAGGTTCGCCCATAAACACCGCTAAAATGTGCAGGCAGTATGTCAGAATCCGGCCTTTTTACGAGCTGAAATAACGATTAAATCATGCTATCAAACACCATCAAAATAAGACCTTTGGTAGCAATCTCGTCTACACTACTAACATCATCCCACAAGCACAGTTCTTCATGCGTATAACTTTTCCCCACATCCTCAGCCTCTGCTTATCTCTGTTGCTACTGGTCTCACCACCCAGTTTTTCTGCGCAGGTGGATACTGAACTTCGTACCGTACTCAAACAAACCATCAATCAGGCCAACAGTTTTGAAGACCGCTTTGAGGCCGAGGTTTGGCTGGTGGATATGTCTGGTCGTCTGCAACGTTTTATCAAAGATGACAAAAGGCGTTTAGAATTATTACGTGCGATTCACCGCGAGGCCACCCGCGCCAATTTGAAGCCCGAGCTGGTGCTATCTGTCATTCAAGTCGAAAGTTACTTTGATCGTTATGCGCTTTCTTATGTTGGCGCGCGCGGCCTCATGCAGGTCATGCCCTTTTGGAAAAAGGAGATTGGTCGTCCCGAAGATAACCTGATGGATATCGATACTAATTTACGCTACGGCTGCACCATCCTCAGTTTTTACCTGAAAAAAGAAAAAGGCGACATGATTCGCGCACTGGCACGCTATAACGGCAGTTTGGGTAAAACCAAATATCCAGAAAAGGTGTTTAAGGCGTGGGATAAACGCTGGTATACCAATAACTAAATCCGCACCTGAAAGTATTTCAAACTTGAAACAGACACTGGTTATTCAATCCCATCGTACTCCCCTGCCCTTTGCTTGGCTGCAGGAGTGCATCGATTCAGTTCAAACCTGGGCTGCCGATAGTCGATTCGATTACCAATGGCTCAGCGATGAAATTTTTGATTCGCTTGATTCTGAGCTGATCGAAAAAACCGAAACGCAAAAGGTCATCGCCAGCGACCTCGCCCGACTTAAAGCCATACAACAGGCATTGGCGAAGAGCTACCAGCGTGTCGTCTGGTGTGACGCTGACTTTCTAATTTTCAATGCACAACAGTTTATCCTGCCCGAAAGCTCCTTTGCGCTGGGCAGAGAAGTGTGGATTCAAGAGGATAACAACCAAAAGCTACGTGCCTACAGCAAAGTACATAACGCCTTTTTGATGTTCTGCCAAGGTAATCATTTTCTAGATTATTACACCGCCAGCGCCGAACAACTGTTACGCGCAAACCAGGGGCGAATGCCGCCCCAGTTTATTGGTCCCAAGCTATTAACCGCACTTCACAATATGATCGAGTGTCCGATCATGGAGACAGCGGGCATGTTAAGTCCGCTGGTGATTCGAGATATTTTGGCAGGTGATGGAAAAGCCCTGCGACTTTTCAAACAAAAATCGCCCAGCTTTCCTGCTGGCGCCAATCTTTGTAGTTCAGTGACGGCTTCGGAGGGTTTTGGCGAGGTAGAAATGCAGTGCTTGATCAAAAAACTGAAACGGTAAATTTAAGACGCAGGCGCGAAAACAAATGCCCCTTGCTCTTAACAATAAGGCTTGTCCCGTAATATTCCCATAAAGCAACCGATCTGATCAAAGTCGCTTAACTCATGTATTCTATTGCGAAGCCGAAAACAAATGTGTGTCCTTTCTGGCCTTTTTATTTTTATTACGCCTACAAACATTTAGGGGGCGTGCAAACTCAGATTAATGCGAAGCTAATACACCTTCATTTTGAATAGAGGTGCAGTTGTTTTCGCTTTCCTTTTTTTGGTTTTCAAGCATCCGTGTCATTTCTTCAGCCGATACCGGCTTGCTGAAAAGGTACCCTTGGGCAAAGTCGCAGCCTTGTGCGACTAAGTGCGTTAGTTGTTCCTTGGTCTCGACGCCCTCAGCGACTACTTTCAAACCCAAGCCATGAGCCATGGCGATCGTGGCATTCACCAATTCTCGGCCGACGGAACCTATGCTGATATCATTAACGAAAGAACGATCTATTTTTAAGGTGTCAAAGGGATAACTAAGCAAGTAACTCAGCGAAGAGTAACCGGTACCAAAATCGTCCATTACTATACCCACACCCAGATGGCTTAGGCCGCCCAGAGTTTCATTCATACAAGTATTGCCGTCCATCAGAACCCCTTCGGTAATCTCCAGTTCTAGGGTTTCAGCGCGGACGCCTGATTGAAGCAAAGCCTCTATGACGTCACTGACCAAATTAACGTTGCGCATCTGACGTGGCGACAGGTTGACGGCTATGTGAAAGCAGGAGTCAAAATCATTCTGCCATTGCGCGGCCATGCTCAGAGCCTCGGTCAATACAAATTGACCGAGGGCTACAATCAACCCCGTACACTCGGCGACAGGGATAAATTCGTCGGGAAAAACATCAGCCAGAACAGGGATTTTCCAGCATAGCAGGACCTCAGCTCCAATAATACGACCGCTGTAAATATCGACCTTGGGCTGATAGAGAACCCTGAATTCGTTACGATCCAAAGCGCCAAGCATCTGCTCTTCCAGAGAAATTCGCCGGAAGACTTCCAGATTCATAACCTCAGTAAAGTAAGAAAAGCTATCTCGCCCTTGTTCCTTAGAGTGATACATAGCCGTATCCGCGTTACGAAGTAGTGCCTTTTCATCATCACCATCGTTCGGATAAATAGCGATGCCTATACTGGCACTGAGAATTAATTCCCGGCCATCAACTTTAAAGACAGCTCTAAATTCATTAAGAATTTTTTCCGCTAGTGAGCTAATGTCCGCCGTATTTTTCAGCCCACTGGTTAAGACAATAAATTCATCGCCGCCAAGACGACCAACCGTATCTCCGGCGCGCACTGTATTACGTAAACGCCTCGCAGATTCGATCAATAATTTGTCTCCAGCCTCGTGCCCCAGTGAATCATTAACTTTTTTAAAGTCATCCAGATCAAGAAACATCACGGCTGCAAATTTTTTGTTACGTTGTGCGTCCCATATAATATTTGTCAAGCGATCAAGCGAAAGGAACCGATTAGGCAGATTAGTCAGCGAATCATAATGTGCCTGATGCAAGATCTCCTGCTCTGTCTTTTTGCGCGCACTGATGTCGCGCGCTACACAATGCAAAAACACCTCGTCCCCCTCATCCATGCGAGTTAGCTTTATTTCGGCGGGAAACGCTGCGCCGTCCAACGTCTGAAGACTCCACTCGAAGGAGTTTAAGCCTTCACACATAGCTGTCGCGATTTCCTTCTGCGCTTTCTCGCTGGAGAGGCTACCATCCGGCTGCCTCTCTGGCGAAATACCCCTAGGCCCTAACGTAACAAACTCAGCCAAACTGGATACGCCAAACATATTCAATGCGGCCTGATTCGCAGCAGTAAAATGCCAAGATGGTGGTGCAGCGGTGAACAATGCATCGTCTAAACTATCGAACAACAACTGATAACGTTGCAAACTATCCAGCAGGGCTTGTTCACTGGCCCGTAAAGCGGCCTGCGCTTTATTCTGCTCGGTGATATCACGGGAAATACCCGCTGCACGGATAATTTTACCGCTGGAGTCCCTTATAAGCTCACCTTTCTCATGTACCGTTCGTAACGTGCCATCAGGGCCGTGGATATCAAAAACCTCATCATATTCCTGCTTTCCTTGCAGGAAATTCATAAAGGCCGTTTCAATTCTCGCCCGATCCTTAACATAGAGGCGGCTATACCAAAACGAGGAATCTTGATAGACCTCTTCGGCTGGGCATTGCCAAATGCGCTCATAAGCAGGATTTACATAGATAATCGAACCACTCTCTGGTTCGCTTGCGTCACACAACCAAAAAGCATCAGAAACCGAATCAGCCATCTGTAAAAATCGCAGATTGCTTTCAGATAATGCTTTCTCCGCTTGATCGCGCTCGGTGATATCCCGGCTGACACCCAGAATACCGATCACATTACCGTCAGCATCCAGAAAGGGGGTTTTGAGGGTGTTTAAAAATACTTTTCTACCATCAGGATAGGTGACCCATTCATCATTTTGCTTTATGTCATTCGTCCTAAGCGTATCCCGATCTCTTTCGCGAAAAAGATCGGCAAACTGCTGGTCAAATAGATCATAATCGGTGATGCCGATGATATCAGATTCACTTGTCTTACCCACAAAATCACAAAAAGCCTGATTACAACCAAGATACACGCCCTCCATATCCTTGTAGAAAACCAAGTCAGGAATGCCATCGCGCAAAGCCCGCAATGCGGTTAATACTGGATTTGGTGTATGAAGTGCCTTATCCCCCATGCAGTGGTTACCTATTTTCTATTTTACTTGTGATCTGCAAACCTGTGATCCCACATTCATTCCTGCAAACATGGTCAGACAAAGCTTATTGCGACTAAAAAGTTAAGACTAGTCCGCTGTACCCATAACGCCAATAAAAAAAATCTGGAAGCAATAATTAGCCTGTAACAAAACCTTCAGCAGACTGATAGTCCTGCTCGGCAGCAACCACGTCATCAACCTGCGCCAATTCGGGCCCATCATGCAGCCAGCGCTGCACCTGAGCTACTGCATCGGCCTCACCACACAACAGCACCTCGACACGGCCATCAGGTAGGTTTTTAGCAAAGCCTGTCACGCCCTGTTTAAGCGCCTGTTCTTTGGTGGATTGGCGAAACCAGACGCCCTGCACTTTGCCCGTTACAAAAGCTCGCACACAAATATTGGTCATTGCTTATTTTACTCCGTCTTTTCCTTGATCGCCGCCGCAATCGTTTGCTGAGTTTGTGGTCCGACCAGTGTTATTAACAATAGGCCCTGCCGATCAAACACATAGGTGGTCGGCAATACCTGCGGTGTTAATTCATTTAAACGCTGTTTCTGCTCGCTGAACATAACCGGGAAACGCACCGCTAACTCATTAATTTGCCGTTGTAGTTCGGCTAATTCTGGGCGATCAAAATTCACGCCCAGAACAGATTGTCCCACTTTATTATGCAGCTGATTCAACTCGGGGATTTCCTCCCGACAGGGCATGCACCATTCAGCCCAGAAGTTCACCACCAGCCACTGGCCGTTATAATCCTGCCAGTCAATTTTATTACCCTCGGCATCCGTAAATTCTTTCTCCGAACAGGCACTAACCACAGTGGCAACTAACAGACTAAATATAAGCCGTGTGGCAAGCTTCTTTATTTTCACATCGATGATCCAAAATGGTTTAAAATCCGCAACCCTAAACGATTGTAAGTGGCCAGTTTCAAAAAGAAAGCACTGATTTCAGGAGAGTACACCCGATGAGCCAAGTCACTATTTATCACAACCCACGCTGTTCAAAATCCCGTCAGACGCTAGGGCTGCTGGAAGAACAAAACATCAAACCAGAAATTGTGTTGTATCTGGAAACACCACCAAGCACCGACGAGCTAGCTGAACTGCTGAACAAACTGGGACTTTCCGCGCGCGCGCTGATGCGTAAGAGCGAAGAAGCCTACAAAGAGAACAACCTGAGCAATGCTGAACTGGGCGAAGCTGAATTGATTCAAGCCATGCACGACTTTCCCAAACTGATTGAACGCCCGATTGTAGTTGCTAACGATAAAGCAGCACTGGGGCGCCCACCGGAACAGGTTCTGGAGATTTTATAATGGCCGCACAGCAACCCTACGTTTTAGTGCTTTATTACAGTCGCCACGGAGCCACTGCCGAAATGGCGCAACGAATTGCTCGTGGCATTAATGAAGTGAACGGTATCGAAGCCCGACTGCGCACTGTGCCAGCCATTTCCACCGTTTGCGAAGCCGTTGCTGACAGTATTCCCGAAGATGGCGCGTTATATTGCAGCGAAGATGACTTGAGAAATTGTGCGGGTCTTATTCTCGGCAGCCCTACCCGTTTTGGCAACATGGCGGCACCGCTGAAATACTTTATTGATGGCACGTCAGGGCTATGGCTGAGTGGTGCACTGATCAACAAACCCGCCAGCGTATTTTCATCCACCTCTAGCCTACACGGCGGTCAGGAAACAACCCTGCTTAGCATGATGCTGCCGCTGCTGCATCACGGCATGGTAATCAGCGGTCTGCCCTACAGTGAATCGGAATTATTTAGCACTGACAAAGGCGGCACGCCCTACGGCGCCACCCATGTCGCAGGTAATGAGAACAATCTGCCGCTCACCGAAAGCGAATTAGCCCTATGCCTAGCGCAAGGTAAACGTTTAGCCAACCTAGCCCTTAAACTTGCGGAGAATAAAACGTGAATCTGACTAAACGCGTACAGCTGAGCCGTCGTATCACTCTACTCAGTTATGCCGCGCTGCTGGCATCACTTATCACCAGCTGGGTTTCTAAAGAGCCATCAACCGGAAATTTAGACATATTGTTAATTCAAACTGTGCCTCTGCTGGTTTTCTTGCCCGGACTTCTACGTGGCAACAGCATGATTCACCTGTATATGAGCTGCGTGCTATTGCTTTATATTACGATGGCAGTCACTAATTTAATGCAGGGTAAGGAACCGTTGTTTTCAGGTATTGAAACCGTCGCCAGCATTACCTTATTTTTCGCAACGATGATGTTTGTACGCTACAGCCGTATGAAAAGGCAACAGCAAACTGAAACCTAAGCTCTTGCTATAAAAAATAGGCATAAAAAAACCCCGTTTCGAACAACGCCGAAATGGGGTTATAGTCACACTGAATTTAAACTACATCACAAAATTGATCGCAATAGCGACCACTGCGACCGCTAGAGCAAACACACCAATACCTTTTGCCGAACTAATTTTACCTATCACTAACTTCTGAGACTCTTCCACTTTTTGCCAGGCAATCTCAGCCGCCTCGGTACGCGCCACCTGATTCACATTTTCCAGAGCACTGGACATCTTGGCATCCACGGTCGCCTGTATGCTTGTATTAGCCTCTTTGGCAACGTTGTGAGCAGCTGCATTAGCCTCCTGTTGAGCGACACTTGAAGCTTCAGCTAGTGTTTCACGAGAGACTTCCTGCGCGGCCTCACGAGCCTGACTTTGTAACTGCTGCTCAAGCTCATTGGAAGCTTTCTTCAGGAGCTGATTAGATTTCAAATCACCAATATTGGTATACACCTCTGCCAGATGTTCATTCATCTCACGGTGCATCGATTCTTCGACATTATGCACCTGTGCTTTAACCGCTGTTTCCACCACTTCACGACTGATTTCATCCGCTACCTGTCGAGTTTCGGTACGCACGATTTCAGTAAAATCTTGTTTTGCCTGCGCCATGGCTTCATCGATATAACCCTTGAGCATGCTGCGTACCACAGAGTTAAAGTTAGCCATCACCATTTCACGCATTTCAGGGACTTTTTCAGCCAGCTGTTTGGCAATTCGGTCAGCAATTTTGCGTTCTGCCACTTCCTCTGCCGCCGCGGTAGCCACACGTTTAATTTCTTCTGCAGCCACCACCACATTCTCAAGGATTGGCATTACCGGTCTAGCAACCGGCTCAGGCTGCTCAATTACGGGCACGTCAACAATCTGTTCAAACAGATTTCCTGGAGAAAAATCAATCGCAATATCAATGATGGGTTCCGAAACAGGGGGGGGAGCATCATTAGCTGCCTGGCAAAGTTTATCCAACACAATTTCCAGTGAA
>Ga0105356_10005296_pt1 | contig 12268 bp, 12 predicted proteins | sample GOMGulsemesocosm_3_FD_83502 | JGI IMG/M metagenome (GOLD analysis project Ga0105356, IMG submission 83502) | Methane-oxidizing microbial communities from mesocosms in the Gulf of Mexico - GOM9D Gulf of Mexico | ecosystem: Environmental > Aquatic > Marine > Cold seeps | place: Gulf of Mexico...
CGTGGCCGGCAATAACTAGGTGATCGGTTTTCGCCTTGGTAACACCCGCGGCAATCGTACCTACACCCATCTCCGATACCAGCTTCACCGAAATACGGGCGTGGCGATTGGCGTTTTTAAGATCGTGAATCAGCTGGGCCATATCCTCGATAGAGTAAATATCGTGGTGGGGCGGAGGGCTGATCAGGCCGACGCCGGGGGTGGAGTGGCGCAGCATAGCGATATAGTCATCGACCTTGCCGCCGGGCAGCTCGCCGCCCTCACCGGGCTTGGCACCTTGTGAGATCTTGATCTGAATCTCGTCGGCGTTGGCCAGATAGTTGGCGGTAACACCAAAGCGGCCAGAGGCTACCTGCTTGATCGCCGAGCGCTTGGAGTCGCCATTGGCCATGGGTACAAAGCGCTTAGCGTCTTCGCCGCCTTCGCCGGTATTAGACTTGCCGCCGAGGCGGTTCATGGCTATCGCCAGCGTCTCGTGGGCCTCCGGTGAGATTGAGCCAAAGCTCATCGCCCCGGTGCAAAACCGTTTGACTATTTCCTGGACTGACTCAACGTCTTCTATAGCCACTGGGCCGCCATTAACGCCTTCTTTAAAGTTCATCAGGCCGCGCAGGGTAGAACCCCGGGTGGCTTCTTCGTCAGAGGCCTTGGAGAAACGCTTATAGGACTCTTTGCTATTCGTGCGGGTGGCATCTTGCACCGAGGCAATAGTATTGGGATTCCACATATGAAGCTCGCCTTCGGAGCGCCATTGATAGTCACCGGGGTTGGGCAATTCGGTCAGCTGCAGCGGATTGCGCGGCTCAAAAGCGATGGCGTGACGACGAATCGACTCTTCTGCCAATACTTTGAAACCCACACCTTCGACACGGCTGGCGGTGCCGACAAAGCAGCGTTGGATGACTTCACTTGCCAATCCCACTGCCTCGAAGATTTGTGCGCCCTTATAAGATTGCAGGGTAGAAATACCCATCTTGGCCATGACCTTGAGCATGCCCTTGGCCACGCCCTTGCGGTAGGCAGCAACAATCTTGTCGTCTGTGTCGTACTTGTCACCGGGCAGCAGGTTGTCGCGCTGGGCCTGCCACAGGGACTCAAAGGCCAGATAGGGGTTGATGCCGTCGGCGCCGTAACCCACTAACATGCAGAAGTGGTGTACTTCCCGGGCTTCGCCACTTTCGACAATCAGGCCGATTTTGGTGCGTTCTGAAGAGGCTATCAAATGATGGTGCACGGCGCCGGTTGCCAGCAGGGCGTTAACCGGTACCCGGGTGGCGGACACATTGCGGTCAGACAATACGATTAGGCTGTAGTTGTCGGCTACCGCGGCGCTGGCCTCGGCGCAGATACGAATCAGAGCTGCTTCCAAACCAGCGCTGCCCTCATCGAGGTCGTAGCTGATGTCGATTAGCTTGGAGTTCCAGCCTTTGTAATCGATATGACGCAGGGCTGCTAGCTCTTCGTTGCTTAGAATCGGGTGCGGGATGCGCAGGCGATGGGCGTGCTGCTCGGTGGCCTCCAGCAAATTGCCCTCGGGGCCTATGAAGCACTCCAACGACATCACCACTTCCTCGCGAATGGAGTCGATGGCAGGGTTGGTCACCTGGGCAAAAATTTGTTTAAAGTAGTCGTAAATCATCCTCGGCTTGTCGGACAGACAGGCCAGAGCACTGTCGTTACCCATGGAGCCAACCGGGTCGCGCAGCTCGGTCACCAGCGGCAGCAACATATACTGCATGGTTTCCATGGTAAAACCGAAGGCCTTCATGCGGTTTAACAAACTGTCCTGATCAAAACCGTGGGGCTCCTGTTCAGTGTGCAGATCGGAGAAGTTCAGCGCTTGATTTTGCAGCCACTGGCCGTAGGGGCGCTTATTAGAAAAATCTTCTTTTAGCTCGGTGTCGCCGATCAAGCGGCCCTGTTCGAAGTCCAACAAAAACATCATGCCCGGCTGCAAGCGGCCCTTGGCTTTGACATTAGCGGGCTCAACTTCGATTACACCCACTTCTGAGGCCATAATCACCTTGTCGTCGTGGGTGATGTAGTAGCGGCTGGGGCGCAGACCGTTGCGGTCCAACACTGCGCCGATATAGCGGCCGTCAGTAAAGGCGATAGATGCTGGGCCGTCCCAGGGTTCCATAATGGTGGAGTTGTACTCGTAGAAGTCTTTTTTAGCCTGTGACATAGCATCGTCATTTTGCCAGGCCTCGGGCACCATCAGCATCATCGCTTCTTGCAGGCTGCGCCCGCTCATCAACATAAACTCCAGCACATTGTCGAAACTGCCGGAGTCTGAGCAATCGGGCTCTACCAGCGGAAACAGTTTGTCGATATCGTCGCCAAACAGCTCGCTCTTAACCACGCCTTCACGGGCGTGCATCCAGTTGATATTGCCGTTGCGGGTATTGATCTCGCCGTTGTGGCTCATAAAGCGGTTGGGTTGGGCCCGATCCCAGGAGGGAAAGGTATTGGTGCTGAAACGCGAATGCACCATAGCCAGGTGGCTGGCGTAATCAGGATCTGCCAAATCGGGATAGAAGGGCATCAGCTGGTCTGGTGTCAGCATTCCTTTATAGACAATGACATCGGGAGCCAGGGTACAGAAGTAGAACTGCTCGGCCTGAACTAGGGCGCTATCACCGCGGTTGGCGCGGGTGCTCTGCTTGCGAATCAAGTAAAGCTGGCGTTCGAAGGCGGCCTTGTCAATGGCAGTGTCGGCGGCAATAACCAGCTGCTCAATAACAGGCATAGCGGCCAAAGCGGTGGGGCCAACGTCGGCTTTAGTGGGTTCTACCGGTACCGCTCTCCAGCCGATCAGGGTTTGGCCCTGGGCGCTGATAAAATCTTCGACCCGTGCTTTGCAGGTGGCGCGCTCGGCGTCGTCTACCGGCAAAAATACATTGCCAATGGCGTAGCGGCCGGCTTCCGGCAAGTCGGCATTGAGGTCGCTCTTCACCACTTTGACAAAAAAGTCATGGGGCATGCCAGTCATGATGCCGCAACCGTCGCCGGTGTTGGTTTCACAGCCACAGCCGCCACGGTGGTCCATACGGCGTAGGGCGTGGTCTGCCTCTAACACGATGTCGTGGCTAGGAATGCCCTTCATATTGGCGACAAAACCGACACCACAGCTATCTTTTTCGTTGGCGGGGTCATACAGCCCCTGCTGTTGAGGAAAACCGAACTTCACCTCGGTGCTTACATCCAAAGTCATATAGCCATGCTCCAACAAAACCGCCCATCTTACATGGGGTGCTAGGAAAAAAAGGGAACGAAGGATATACCAGCCATGGCTGTAAAGCTACTTTATGTGTGCAATCCTTGACCGCAAAATGGTTATAAAGCGCTAGTTAGCGGTTATATGGCCTCTATCGGCGCCTTTAGGCAGTGGCTCTGGGGGCCGGCTCGACCGCTTGGTGCACCGCTAAATAGTTAAATTATCTAGTGATTTCAGTTGGTTATGAGGTTTTTCGGTCGCCGAGAATAGCTTGGCCGCAGCCTTGCTGCACCATTGCGGTGCCCTCAGCGAGGCGGGCCTCACTAGCTGTGCTAGTTATACTATTGTAATGATGGGTTGCCGAATGACTGTTACCAGTTTTCTGGAGCGGCACGGCGAACATCAGTCAAATAGTTTCCGTGGTGTTTGCCTGCTATTTGATTGCTGCACTCATCTATAGATAAACGCACTCTTGCCACTGTAGGTCCTGCCTCTAAAATGGCCGTATATGTAGTGTTTTAGCACATATTCCTTCTTCGCCCTAGAGGCTTAATACGAAGGTGACAACTACGGGTCGACACATCACGAATTTATGTTTTTGCGAGTGCCAATAGCCAGCTGAAAACCAGATTTTGTCTCTCTAGGTTACGGCTTTAGTCTTCATTTATAAAACTAATGCCGTATTTGCGAAAGAAGTTATGCATCAACAGTAATAACTTCACCAGTAATAAAGCCGTCAACAGAGCGCGCATACGCTTCACCCGCAGATAATTGCGTCACCGTCTAGGCCAAACTTTCGCGGTTCGATAGATGCGTGGTTTGAAGCGAAATGTTGTTATCTCGGCGCCTTGTTTTTCTATTATTCCACTTTTCCTAGAAAGCACGGACGCGATTGCGTTTCTACCTTCCAGAGCATTAGTCGATAGCAATTTGGCCATCATTGAATTAAGGGAAAATCCGGTAAGTTTTGATGTGATATCTGCCTGGCATCCGCGCTCAAATAATGACCCGCTAGATAACTGGGTTGTCGATTTTCTAAGAGCTGGGTCCGAGTAGCATTTTTTCGTCGGTGGCAGCTGTAGAGACTAAGCACTGTCTTAGTCATTCGGACATTTTGCAGCGAATCCACGGCTAAACTTATCGCGCTTGAGCTGTTAGTTAGGCATTCTATAACAAGCGTTTGCTATAGAATTTACTGTACGGGTCTGTCTTGTAGTCACCGAAAGGTGCGCACTCTACAAAATCGTGTTTTTCATACAGAGTTATTGCAGGCTTGAATGCGTGGTCACTGCCAGTTTCCAAGCTGACTTCAACATAACCGCGCTTGGCTGCTTCAGCCAAAATCACTTCCAATAACTTCGCCGCAATGCCCATGCGTAAAAATGTGGCGCTGGTTTTCATGGACTTAAGCTCGGCGGTATTGGCAGACAGCTCTTTTAGGGCAGCGCAAGCTGCTAGTTTGCCCTCGATGCGAGCAGCCCACATTGTGATAGAAGAGTCACTGAGCGCCTGCGTATCTAGCGCGTGAACACTTTCGGGTGGTGAGTATTGTCGCATTTCTTGTAGGTGGGAGTTAAGTAGTTGGATGACTGCCCCATCCGATAGGTCGTCTTCTTCTATTTCAATATTCATATAAATTTACTTATGGTTCATGGCGTTTTGCCTGTCAGTGATGGTTGCAGTGCTTGTTTATTGCTGTGCATGTTCACTAGGCATCGTTTTTAATGTTGTATATGCCCACCAGCCGATGAGCACTCCTGCAACAAATTTCATTGGCGATATTATAAAAATGGGTATTGACAGTATGGCTCTCCCTAAGTCACCGAGCAGCGCAACCAAGACAGTTTCGATCCAGCTGAGCAAGGGCGTTACCTGTGTTACATAAAGTTCAAGAGTAAGTTCGGAGAACGAGTAATCGCCGGAGATTATGCTGCAGCCGGCTGAAGCCATAATTAACAATTGAAAAATATTGCCAATATTGGAAATCCAAAATAAAGTCAGTAAGAAGATTCTCATGGTAGCACTGCCTTTAATGTTATCTGCGTTGTCTGTTGAGAGTGGGTAATCAAGTCTTGGTTTTTTGGGTGAATGACATTTCGAAGCTACCTAGGGTTTCTGCATCACCGACCCAAACATAGGCGAGAAGAACGGGTTCATAGAGCGACGTGGTGAGTAAGTGCTCGAATCCCGACTGGTTAAACAGCATTGAGCCAGGTGGATAGACACCGGCATGATTTTGCGACACATGCCCACTCAAACAATAATAGCTCTCCGTGATATCTTTATGGCTGTGTGCCGGATATTTACAGTTCGGTGAAAATAACACCAGTCCCAAGATAAGATCGTTGCAAAAAACCGGTCCCTTTGGCCCCAGAATTTCAGCATAGGCATAATTCTTTTTTAAACTTGTTGGCATTTGTCCATAACCATATTGCCAGCTGAGTTCCGGCGATACTTTTTCGATCGCTCGAATGAAAGTTTGTGTTTTTTCTTGCTCGCCATTGTCTAATGAACGTCCCAGGTGATCACAAACCGGTTTTTTCTCGGCACTGCCAATCGTCAAATCTGTATCGTAGGTTAGAACCTGTGAAAGGCGCGATTGCACCGTCCGCATATGGCCACCAATCCGCTTACTGCCTCCAGCCATGCCAAATCGATAAACGTTATAATATTCCCTAATAAGATAGCGCCAATCGGGTCGGTCAGACAATTTTACCGCTGAAGTTTCCATAGTTTATGCTTTCCGTGTCGATTCGCTGCGGTCGTTCGAGCATGGGTGTTTCAAGTGCGAGCGCATAGGAAAGTCTACTATCGCCAGTTTCTCTCAATCTACTACAAGATCTAGGCTACTGGCAATCGACAAGTGTTTTCCGATAATCGGCTGTACAAATATCGAGCACAAACAAAGAGTCCCCGCTTTTTTTTGCGTTCTGTGTTGTCTGGTCTGGGGCGTCCCGGGTCGGGCCATGACAAATTGAAATGCGGCGTGCATAAATACTGATGGGGTATTGCTGGGGTCAATTGGGCTGCTGCCAAAACTAGGTAGTGCCGCGCTCAGCACGGCCTTAGTCGTTGTGTTGTGGTTTCAGAGCAATGCCTCTCGCATAACCTTAAGTTGTGTTTCACGTAAGTACTCTTTATTGCTCCGGTAAAAAGCTGCCGGTAATTTGCTTAACTCTTCAGCCAGACTGAAGGCCTGGTCTAACAGTTGCTCGGATTCTACAAGTTGATCAAGGAAGCCAGCCGCGACGGCTTCAGCTGGAGAGTACTTACGTGACTGTACAGCTGCAGAGGTTTGATGGCTGGCGCTAACGTGCGCCTTAATCAAAGACATAAGTACAGGATTAAAGGGCATGCCAATGGCGGTCTCCGGCAGGTTCACTTTGTAGTCGGAATGACTGCCCAGCCGATTGTCGGACGCGAGCAATATAAATGCACCCATGCCAAACGCGTGTCCGGCACACACAGAAATCAGAGGCAGCGGCAGCGCGTACAATCGAGTAATAAGTACCATACCTTTGTTGACTAACGCAGACGCTTCCTCTTGGCCCTTTGCTAACACTTTCAAGTCAAAGCCCGCAGAAAACATTCCTTCTCTGCCCTGCAAAATGACAGCAGTAGCTTCGTTTTCTGCTCGATCGAGGAGTTCGTTGAGGGTGTCGACGAAATCGTGATTCACTGCGTTGGCCTTTCCGTCATCCATGGATATCAGTGCTATTTTGTCTTTCAGTTGGTATTCCATCATTTCTCTCAAATATTATGGTTGCAGCGCAAGTAGCTCTTCACGGCATACCGGTCAATGTTTAATAGTGTTTGTGGCGGCACATTGCAGATCTCTGCGCGCTATCGGCTGGTGGAATTTAACTTGCAGGCACCCTTGCAACTTGTGCTGCAATAGCCTTCCACTGATCGCCTTGTCGTTGCCAAATATCAGTATAACGACCACCGCCTTGTTGTGGGCTTCCATCTTTCAATGTGAGCTTCGAGACGGCGTGGATAATAGCAGTATCTCCCAGAATGCGAATAAAAACATCATCGGCTGATGGCATAAAAGGGAAATGACCTTTCAGTGGTGCTATCTTTGTCAAAAATGCATCCCTATTAAGTAGTTCGCCTGTGGCGTCTGTTTCGTAGAAATCTTCACTGAGGATTCCGTCGAACCCTGACTTGTCTCCGTCTTGATAGCATCGCAAGTACTCGGCATTTAGAGCTTCGAGAGTATCAGTTTCATTAATGGTCATAATGTTGTCCTAGTGGGGGTAAGAATCGATAAGACTAATGATTTAAGGCTTTACGGGAAATATGGCCCACACCGCGAAATCATCAGAAAACTCAACAAAGCGGTGCTGCGCTTTAGCCTGAACGAAGGCCGCATCGCCCTGACGTAAGGGTCTGCGATTGTGTTCTACTTCAAGAGTTGCGCTGCCTGTAGCGACCACATAAATTTCGTCTTGATCGTGAGGTTGCTGGCTATCGATGTCCTTTGGCGTGTAAAGTACCGTTAACAGCGAATCGTTTTTATGAGCAATAGCGACCGGCATCGCACTGTTTTGATCGATTCCATTGCGTAGGTCTGCTAGCGACAATATTGAAAATTGATCGCTCGTCGTATTACCCGATGAGGAGCTCACAGTACTAACTGCGTTTGTGTAATCAGGGCTATAGGCTTGCCGTTTTCCGACGCTAACCGAGTCTGCCAAACCGACATTTTTTTACCGATCTTCACTGGCGTGGTGATTCCCAGCACAACACTGTTCTCGGGGGCCGCAGCTAGGAAATTGGTTTTGCTTTCGATGGTCGTGGTGCCCCCCGCACCTTTGGGCAGGGTCATAAAGGCTGCGATGGCTCCCAAGCTGTCGGCAAATGCCATCATGGCACCGCCATGCATAATGCCAGCTGTGGTACAAAGCTCCGGCCTTACCATCAGTCGGCCTTCAATTTTGTCTGGCTGCGCATCGGTTACCTCAATGCCCATCAGTTTTGAAAAGGGCATGACATCCGCCAAATTCTTCATTTTTCTCTCCTTTGTTCCAGTGGGCTCGGTTCTAAAATAGCTATAGAGCGAGTGTATTCAGGTAGTTAGTTCAGTCACTTCAGTGCTCGCGCAGGATGGGTGGACGAATGCTCTGAAGCACTCATTGACTCATTACGCCAGTAAGAAAAGCTTCCAGCAGTCGCATAAGTTCAGCTTCTGTAGCGGCCCTGTCTTTGGACACCGACAGGGCCATCATCGCATTCACCATGATCGCAAAAAACGAGTCCGCAAGAAGCCGTCTATCGAAAGGCCCCAGCCTACCTGCCTTATGTAAGCGCTCAAGCGATTGCTCCAAGCCCCCCATAGTCTGAGCAAAATCCAGTGCCCTCCAGCGCGTCCAGCCCAATACCGTGATCGCTTCCTGGATTGGCACCGCCCTTAGCTCAGGCATGCTGGCACAGCCGAGAAATGCACGACATCGGGCAAGGATATCTGTCAATGGGTCGTCGCTGGGTTCGGCCGACTCGACAACCGCTGCTACTCTCGCTGCCTGCTGCTCGTAACAGGTAGCGAATAAACTCTCTTTGCTGGAAAAATGGTGATAAAAAGCACCTTTTGTCGCCCCCACATTGGCCACTATTTTTGCTAGCGAGGTTTTAGCATAGCCCTGTCGAGAAAACAGTCGGGCTGCCTCGTCCACTATTAGCTGGCGCGTTGCAGCTGCGCTCTCCTCTCTGTTGTTAACGACTGACATACTCACCTTATCGACGACGAACTATTTTGACATACCGGTAGTATGTAGCATACCGACAGTATGTCAATGAATAAAGGGACCACTTATGCTAAAAATGAAATCCAAGTGTGAGAGATATGATGGGCCGCTACCGTCAGCGGTGCCCGCGGTTTGTCGTTAAAAAAGGCAGAATACTGCTGCCTGCGCTATTGATTAAGCAATTTCATGGCATAGTATGAGACTTTACTTCTCGATAGGGGGCTCTATTACGGCTGACAGGTCTAGCGTGGTTTCTCCCATTGCAATGAGGCAGGCGCAAAACAGCTGTGCGCTGATGATGCCGCGGTTGAATTTTGAACTTAGGTTTTCAGGAGTTTGTTCGATACCCATTGCCTCAAGGCGCTCTGACAAGTTTTTGTAGCTCAGCGCGTGGAGGCTTTTAGCCTCTTTTAGTTGCTTGCTAATGGCGTTGGCCCAAGCTGGGGAATGAAATGTAGGGTGCTGCTTGCCCATGGTCGCCTCTTTTTTAAACAACTTTAGCATTATGTCGTTGACAGTCAAGCTTATAGCTACTAAATTGTCATAATATGACATTTTGATGCATGCCGGTAAATACTGAAATGGACACAGCCAAGCACATAACAAAGCACATCGGCAGGCATGCTCTTATTGAGTGTTCTGGGCCCATTGCTGCCTTGGGTCAAGAGTGTTTAGAGACGTTAATGCGTAGCGCCGCGACCGCAGCAGGAGCTACCATCATAGACGCTAGGTTCCATTTATTCGGCGAGGGTTGTGGCGTAACCGGGGTGCTTATATTGGCCGAATCTCATATCACCGTTCATACCTGGCCGGAGAATAACTACGCGGCTTTCGATGTTTTTATGTGCGGAGATTGTGACCCATCGATAGCCGCCAAGCTCATAGCGGCGGATGTGCGCACTGAGCATGCTGAAGTGAAAATCATTAGTCGGGGCCTGCCGTCGGTCAAACTCTCCGGCACCGAGTGTCTTTAACTTTAACCAATAACCAGGGAAACCTAATGCCACGCAAGAGAATACTATCGCTACTCCTTGTCATGATGCTGCCATTGTTTGTCGGCTGCGAATCTGACTCGGAAAAACGCCATAAAATTTTGATGGCCAATGCGCAAACCGTCGATACGCAGATATCGCGGCTGGGTCAGCATATTGATGCTGGCAACATTGCCAATACGGGGATTCTTCGGGAGTACGCAGCAGTTGTCGGGGTGATATCCCCCGACTACAAAGCCATTACCGCGCTGCTTGCTAAAGATGCCGGCAAGGAAGGCCCCATTTATAAGTCGCTGCTGGCTAGGGCCGCTGATACTAGCACAGAGCTCTCAGCGGGGGCCGAATCTGAACCGGTTTTTAAGCGACTCAATGACGAATACAGTGCCATACACGAAGCGGCGAAGCCGGGTAATTTTGGTATGGCGATTACCGATCCGATAAATGTATTGGCGGATATGTCTGGTGGCAAGCTGGCTAGGGTGGCCGCGCTGAAGAAGCAGGCTAGTTTGCAGGAGAACGAAGCCGATGACTTGGGTACAGGCAGTCAGCTGGTTGGTAACCCCACCTATGGATCTTGGCAGCAGCGCTCTAATGGCACATCATTGTGGGTGTACTACGGTCAATATCGTCTGTTCTCCGATTTGTTTGGCGGCGGGCGCTCTACCTACTACGGCAGTTGGTCTCAGCGCCGAGACTATAGCTACTATCACGATCGCGGTCGTAATTTTTACACTTCTCCGTCGCAGCGCAGTTCGCAGCAGGCTGTGCAAAAGCAGGCCAAACAGAAGTTTGCCTCTCAGGGAAAAACCTTCCGTAGCCCCTATTCAAAAAACAAGGCCGGTTCGTTGAACTCTGCGAGGCGGCCGGCGGTTAAGGCGCCGGGAAAGTTTAGCAGTTCCTATGCCAATAGGTCGGGTAGTAATACAACGTCCGGCACGAGTTTAAATAAAAAGGCTGGCGGCTGGTCTAGTAACTTCAATTCGCGCAATACCAGTGGCGGCAGCCGCAGTAGTTTTGGCGGAAAATAATCGGGAATCTATTGAAGAGTATGAATATGAATATTTGGATGGTTAGCACTATTGTTCTTAATCTTGCCATGGCAGTTGGCTTAATTTTTATGTTCCGCGCCTTAATGGGTATTTTTGCGGGGGTTGATGTAACGGACGAGCTGGCTAATAAAGACAATCCCGCCTTCGGCCTTGCTGTTGCCGGTGGTATTGGCGCGCTGTGTTTGGTGCTCGGTGCGGCGGTAGGCGGTGAGGCGGCGGCAAGCCTAACCAATGAGGCAATTAATGTATTGTCTTACGGGCTAGCGGGAATCGTTTTGCTGAAAGTGGGCATGCTTATCAACGACAATATCTTCCTGCGCGGTTTTTCAGTGGCTGAACAAATACGAGACAAGAATGTCGCGGTAGGTGTGGTGCAGGCCGCTAACCTGCTTGCTGTTGGTATTATTGTCAGCTCGGCAGTTAACTGGGTTGAGGTCGAAACATGGCAGGGCATCGGCGGTGTTGTGTTGGTCTATTTTGCGGGCCAGATTGTATTGTCAGCTGTTACCGCACTGCGTATCGCGATTTATAAATCTCGCCATGATGGTGATAGCTGGCAGCAAGCCATTGCCGGTGGTAATACTGCGCTGGCTATTCGCTATGCCGGTCAGGTTGTTGGTACTGCTATTGCAGCTTCAGCCATGAGCGCCATGGTTACTTATATCGCCTCCGATGTACTAATGTCTTCAGTCTATTGGCTGGGCATGGCTGTGGCGGCCATGTTAGTGGTTTGGGCCCTGTACCGCGTGTGCGTATTCGCCATTTTGGCCGGCGTCGATATCGTTGAGGAAGTGGACAACCAGCGCAATACTGCGGTTGCCTACATTGAAGCCTCGTTGTTCATCGGTATCGCTGTCATTCTCAAAGCCATGTTGGCCTAGTCTAAGAGGTTATATAGCGACCATGGCAACTATGCCCAGCCCAGCAGCGCGATCATCAGCGTTCCAGATATGGAAGAGGCCAACCTTTTGGCATGACCTCTCGCTGATTCCTGTAATGGGCATTCTTGCCGGCTGCGGGTTGATCTATGAGTACCTGATCTCTCATTACGCCGGTAGAATCTTAGGCACGGTGGAGTCAACGATCTTCGCCATGATCGGTGTCATGATTGTATCAATGGGAATCGGCGCCTTCTATGCAAGAGTTATTAAGCAGCCCTTCAATGGCTTTGTTTGGCTTGAAGGGGGGATTGCGTTCTTAGGTGGCATTTCGATTCTGCTGATGGCAGTGGTGTACTCGATAGCGCACACACTGCCCATTCAG
>Ga0105356_10005297_pt1 | contig 12267 bp, 13 predicted proteins | sample GOMGulsemesocosm_3_FD_83502 | JGI IMG/M metagenome (GOLD analysis project Ga0105356, IMG submission 83502) | Methane-oxidizing microbial communities from mesocosms in the Gulf of Mexico - GOM9D Gulf of Mexico | ecosystem: Environmental > Aquatic > Marine > Cold seeps | place: Gulf of Mexico...
GAAGACCCAATTGCATTGAAAATATCGCTGATAGTCACTTTGCGTGCTGTCATTTGTTCGGGGTTAATATTTACTTGTATTTGTCGAGCACGTCCGCCGGTAATAGTCACTTCACTAGTATCGTCGATGGCCTGTAAAAAAGTAGATACTTCCTCGCCCAAGCGCCTTAAAGCAAAGTCATCAACGTGATCTGCATCTGTGCTATATAAAGCCAGCATCACAACGGCAACATCATCAACCTCAATGGGTTTTACTCGCCAATTACTGACAATTGCAGGGATTTTTTCAGTATTGGCATGCAATTTATTATAAGTATTTAATAGTGCTTGCTCACGATTTTCTCCGACATGGAAACGTAGTGTTACTACCGACTGGCTATTATTGGTAACTGAATAAACGTGCTCAACACCTTGGACTTGAGCAAGTAGTTTTTCAAGTGGGGTAGTTACTAAGCGCTCTACTTGCTTAACGTTAACTCCTGGGGCGTCAACGATGACATCTATCATGGGGACAACAATTTGTGGCTCTTCTTCACGTGGAGTAAAGTTTAGAGCCAATAAACCAGCAATCATTGAAAAGACTAAGATAAACAATGGGATCTTACTGCTAAGTACCTGGTTAAGTATGCGCGAAGTAAAGTTGGTGGCAGTGTTCATTTTGTATTTACTCGATTAGCTGCTTTGTTCAATTTTACAAAACTTCTCATGTAATACCCGTAGTAACTCTTCAATTTTGGGGTTAGCAATACGGTAAAAAATTGTTTGTGACTCTCTTCTCGTTGTCACTATATTACTGTCCCGTAACTTGGCAAGGTGTTGTGATAATGCTGATTGTGAAAGATCTATGCGTTGATTTAAATCACCAACTGTTAGTTCATTATCACTTAAACAACAGAGGATCATTAAGCGGTAGTGATTAGATAATTGTTTCAAGATAGCCGCGACTTCCTGAGCATTTTCTAGTAAGAGTTGCTGTTCTGTTTTCATCATAGTTCCATAAGATTTGCTACTTTGTATTGTAATTTACTTTATACTTGTTTTCTAAATTAGTAAAGGCTAATATAAGGTTTATTAGTAAATGCTAATGTAAGATTAACAATCAAAGCTGACTTAAACCGAGTAAAGAGGAATACGAAGATGACAATCAATGAAGCATTGCGACTTATCGCTGGCACTATGATTTTACTATCGATTTTTTTAACGATTAACTACTCACAAAATTGGCTGTGGTTTACCGGTTTTATTGCTGTGAACTTAATACAATCATCCTTTACTAAATGGTGTTTGATGATGACTATTTTAAAAAGACTTGGCTTAAAAAATAGTCATTCAGCTAGCTGACAATAACCGAGTAGTCATCAGCATAAGTGAGTTTTTAGTAAACTTCAGAGCGGCTTTAGTAACATCTAAATAAAATTAAACAAGACAAAGTAAGAGGGTAATTATGTTAAAGACAATACCAGAAGTTATAGCACAAGCAAAAAATACATTAACCATAGTTTCTGCAGAAGAAGCCGTGCATTTGATGAAGCAAAATAATGGTCTAATCATCGATGTGCGAGAGCCAAGTGAATATGCTGAAAAATCTGCGAAAGGGGCTGTTAATATTCCTAGAGGTTTACTTGAAATGAAAATGTTGAAAATGCACCCTGATGAAAGCTTAGCAATATTCATTCATTGTGCGACGGGAGCTCGAGCTGTTTTTTCGGCGGAGCAATTAAAGCGTGTTGGTTATCAAAACGTTTCAGTGATAACCTCGAGTCTTGACGATATTTGTAATGCTTGTCTCTAATGTGATTGTTAAATCAAGCGCTTAAGTGAAGTAGTTAATTGATCTAGCTAAATGCTGTCGCTTGATTTACATGTTAGGTTAACAGCAAACTATTACTAAAAATTGGAGTGAATATGGCACAGCCTGTTGTTATAGATTATTACAGTGATGTTTTATGTGTTTGGGCTTGGATTGCACAGCGTCGTATCGACGAACTTAATGATAAGTTAGCAGGCAAAATTGAGCTGCGCTATCACTACCTTGATGTGTTTGGTGATGCGGTAAATAAAATACCAAATCAATGGCAAGAAAAGGGCGGTTTTAAAGGCTTTGCTAATCATGTTCATAAAGCGGCAAAACCTTATCCGGATGCGCCTATTAACCCTGAACTTTGGCAAGATATTCGTCCCAATACTTCTGCTAATGCACACCTAGTACTTAAAGCTGTTGAATTGAGCGACGGTAAAGAAAAAAGTATTGAGTTAGCCTTGCTCATAAGAAAAGCTTTCTTTGTTGAAAATAGAGATATTGGGCAATTAGCGGTGTTATTTTCTTTAGTTGAATCAGTTGGCATCAATGCGGAACCCGTTAATCAATCGCTAAATGATGGTAGTGCAATGGCCGCTTTAATGGCGGATTACCAGCAAGGCAAAGCCCTTTCGTTAAAAGGCAGTCCTTCTTATATTATTGATAATGGCAGACAGGTACTTTACGGTAATGTTGGTTATCGGGTGTTGTTGGCAAATATTGAAGAGCATATAAACCAGCCTATTGAAGAGGCAAGTTGGTGTTAATCACCCTTGTTAATGGCATTGATAGTAACTGAGCGCAAGCGCTCAGCTCTAATTAACTCAAGGTATTATAGCCAGTTTGGTAGAGTATCTTGTTTTATTACGTCTTCATAACTAGGACGTTTTCTTACCAGAGAAAACTCATTACCTTTAACCATGACTTCCGGTGCTAACATTCGTGTATTATAACTTGATGACATTACTGCGCCGTAAGCGCCACTACTCATAATGGCAACTAAATCCCCTGAGCGGCACTCATGCACCTTCCTTGCTTTGGCAAAAGTATCACCGGTTTCGCAAACCGGACCAACGACATCATAAGTAGCTAAGTCACTGTTCTGCTTATTTACCGCATTAATTTGATGAAAAGCTTCATACATACTAGGTCTGATTAAGTCGTTCATACCAGCATCTAGCATTAAAAACTGACGTTCCTCACCTGTTTTAACAAAAACAACACTCGAAACAAGAATACCGGCATTGCCTAACATTGAGCGCCCAGGCTCAATTACTATTTTACAACCTAGGTGTCCCAATTGCTTTTTAACTAAGTCGGCGTAGGTTTGTTTACTCGGAATTACTTCATCTTGATAGGTGATGCCTAAACCACCGCCAACATCAACAACACTGATATCGTGACCATCTTCTCGTAATTGGCTCACAAGCTCAGCAATACGTTGGTAAGCTTCCTCAAAAGGCGCTAAGGTAGTCAATTGAGAGCCAATATGAACATCAACTCCTTGTACTTTGATACCAGGTAACTCTGCAGCTCTATTGTATGCTATACGCGCTTTAGAAATGGGCACGCCAAATTTGTTTTCAGCTTTACCGGTAGAGATCTTTGCATGGGTCTGTGCACAAACATCAGGGTTTATACGAAATGCTATAGCTGCCGTAGCTTTTAGTTCAGAGGCTACTTTAGAAATAAGTTCTAATTCTGGCTCAGACTCAACATTAAATTGGAAAATACCTAAAGATAATGCGTAGTGAATTTCTTCTTGAGTTTTGGCGACACCAGAGTAGACAATTTTATTTGCTGGAATACCGGCAGAGATGGCGCGGCGAATTTCTCCCATTGATACCACATCAGCACCAGAGCCTAATTTAGCTAAGGTAGCAAGTACTGCTTGATTACTATTGGCTTTTACCGCGTAGCAAATCAGCGCATCCTGCTTACTAAAGGCATCTTGATAACCTTGAAAGCTAGACTCAATGGCTGAGCTTGAATAACAGTAAAAAGGCGTTTTAACTTGCTGAGCAATGTCGCTAATAGCGATATCTTCAACAAACATTTCGTTATTTTTGTACGGGAAGTAGCTAACTGGTGTCATAGATTAATTATTCGATATTGAACTGAGATATGTGCTCAATTTATGCTAACTAGTCATACTATACAAGAGGGAGAATGTAATAAGGTTAAGGTAAAAAGTTATAGCTCATAACTTGGCTGGAATTAAGTTGATCATAACGCTATTTGTTATGATCAACGTTGGAATGTTAACGATTACTTTCTTTACTGTATTAACTAAGCTGAGCAAGGGCTGACTGTAATTGGTCAAGTAACGCAGGATTGCTGATAACTTGTTTTTCACTATCAAAGTTATCAAAGAAACTTGGAATAGATAAACTCGCTTTTACATCACCAGCAAAATAAGGGGCTGAACCTGTTGCTGCGGTTAACACAGTGTTGGCGCCGCCAGGACCCGGTGAAGTGGCGAGTAATACCATAGGTTTTCCCTGAAATAACTTCTGGTCGATACGAGAAGTCCAATCAAAGAGGTTTTTATAAGCTGCGGTATATGAACCATTATGTTCAGCAAATGCAATGATAATAGCATCTGCTTGACCTAGTTTTGCATAAAAGTCTTTGGCTTGCTCTGGTTGACCTAATATCTCTTCTTTGTCTTGAGAAAATAATGGCATCTCGTAGTCATTAATATCCAAAATCTCTACGGTTGCACCTGTTACTAGTGATGCGGCGTAAGTTGCCAGTTGTTTGTTGATTGATTTTGAACTGCTGCTGGCTGCAAAGGCTAATAATTTCATGATGATGCTTCCTCTATATTTGTATAATGGTCTATCTACAATTATTTAATTTACGAGCTAAGCAGTTTTGCTTAGCTTTAAGATGGATTTAGTATATATTGATTCTTATCTGTGATTAATAGCCTAAAATGATAATGACTTTTTCCATATGACTTCTAATGACGACTCTAAACTTTTTGATGGTATGGTAATTTTTACCCAAGTAGTTACCAGTGGTAGTTTTTCAGCCGCTGCGATAGCAACCAATCACTCAAATTCCTATATCAGTAAAGAAATTAATAAGCTTGAGGCGCGTGTTGGTGTGCGCTTGTTAAATCGCACTACGCGATCTATTAGCTTAACGCCAGAAGGGCAGGTTTATTTTGAGCAATGTCAGCAGCTAGTACTTGATGCGCAAGATGCGGTATCGCTATTAACACAAAGTCATATTGAGCCAAAAGGTATACTAAGAGTAAGTTGTCCTACCTCATTTGCAGAAAGTCATTTGCAGGAGGTTTTGTCAAATTTTATGCATCTTTATCCTGACGTTAATTTAGTTTTGGATTTAAATGATAGGCAGGTTGATTTGGTGCAAGATGGTTTTGATCTTGTGATCAGGGCCACTGATAACTTAGCTGAATCAAGTTTAGTTTGTCGTAAAATATATAGTTGCAAAGGTTATACGGTAGCCTCTCATGATTATTTGAAACGTTTTGGCATACCTAAGACACCGGAGCAATTGAGTGAACATCAATGTATTTGTTACAGCAATTTAAAGCAACCAAGTAAATGGCTTTTTAGTCACCCTGAGCGAGAAGATACTTATATAGACGTCAATACTAAGTTGTTATGTAATAGCGCAAGTATGGAGCTGGCCATGGTGTTGGCGGGACATGGCATATGTAGGTTGCCTGAATTTGTTATCGAGCAAACCCTTAAAGCACAAAAGTTAACCGTATTGTTCCCTGAATATAACAGTCCAACGATCGATGTTTATGCTATTTATCCCAGCAGAAAGCACTTATCACCGAAAGTTCGTTGTTTTATCGACTTGTTAGTAGAAAAAATGCCGAAAAGTAAGTGTTAGTACTAATGGTATTGTTTGGCTGAATTCTTACACTGTATTAATAATTTATTAAAATCTGTAAGGGGACGGTCTAAGGCTGTTTCAGGCAAATATAAGTGATAACCAAATGCTGTTTGCAATATGCTGCTGTGATGAAAAAAGGCGGCTAGAGGTCCTTTGAGTAGCTCTCCTGAAGCTAATATGAAGGGCTCGAAACATAACTGGCATTGCTCTAAACTTAATCGTTGCTGCTTAATAGCAATAGCGAGCAATGGTTTTTGTTCATGGATTAATCGGTTAGCTAACCGCGGCGATATTTGCTTGGCCAGCGATGATAGTTCAATTAACTGGATACCTACATAGGGCAATTTTATTTGCTCCAAGCCAATAGTTTCTTTGATTAATGAAATGCGCTGAATTTGCTGCCACTCTATTTGCCAATGCCCATATCTATGTTGATACTTTATTCCTGTGGGGGTAATTGACAGGCTAAATTTTGGCTGGAGAAATTTTGTTAAGCCAGTAATGAAAATAACTAGCCCAGTTAAATAGATAAAGGTCAGCGGCAAATGATATTGATGCCAGTGACCCTGGCTAAAAGCTAAAGTTGTAAATATGATAACAAAGGCAACTAGCATTAAAAAAAGCGCATGGTGATTGCTCTGCGCTTTAATGTTTATAACAGGTAATGACTTTGTCATCAGTCTCTCCGTTAAATAGCTGCCCGCATAGTGGTGTACTTAGGCTTTATAACGTTATGATTTAGTGAAGGTACAGCAATAAGCTAACCACAACTCTTTTTAAACGCTTTGGTTAGCTTTTTCTTTTCAGCGAGGAGTTGTGCTTCACTTTGAAAACTGCGCTCTCCCTCTGGCGACATTACATAAATTCGGCCGCCTTGGTTAATGGTTGCTAATTCGCGTTTTAGCTGATCGCAATAACCTTTATTTTCTCTGGCTTGTTTAGCTACTTTTTCTGCTTGTTCTGCTTTTACTTGTTTAGCCTTATTGTAGTCTTGTTGCCATTGACTGTCTTTGGTGACGGCATTAGCAATGTTTTCATTCACTTTAGGTTTTATTGTTGTAACCTTTTCATTGGCAATTGGCTTATCGCTAAAATGTACTTTGCCATCTTTATCTGTCCAAGTATAAATTTCAGCCGCTAAGTTTGCTGAAAATGCCAAAGATAGCAGCAGTATAATACTTCTGGTGTGCGGTAATGTTTTCATAAAATCCCTTTATTATCGTATCTATTGTGAGTCATTTTTTATTGCTGAAATAAACTCTGTTAACCATAGCATAGCTTTATTCGAAAATGGCTGACTGATATGATAAATTTTTGCTAGTGGGTTTTAGTTAAACAAGGAAGAGTAATTATGCTAAAGGTATTCACTCCATGGGCACTTCTCGCTATGTTTATATTGGTGGCGAGTAGCTCCGCTGTTTGTCATGCCGGGGAAATGTATAAGTATAAAGATGTTAATGGCAACTGGGTTTTTAGTGACAAACCACCGATAAAAGAGCAAGATTTTGAAACGCTCAAATATAGCCAAGATAAAAAGCCAACCAGTAAAATTCAACTCTTCAACGTCAAAAGTGATCATGGTTATACCCTGTATGTCAAAAATGATTTCTATACACCGATAGAAGTTGGTTTCACTTCGCCCTTTACTCAAGAGCCCATTCGTAAGGTTATTCCGGCAAGAGCTAAAGAAGCCATACTTGAGAGCAAAAGCAAAGCACCAAAAATTAAATATCGCTGGGCATTAGGTCAACCCACTACTTTTACAGTAGATTACCCCTATCAGGCTCCTTTTACTTCTCCTACTGGCCATAGGATAAGCCAAGGCTTTAATGGCAAGTTCTCTCACACTAATGAATATAATAAGTATGCGGTAGATATTGTCATGGATGTTGGTACCTACTTAACTGCAGTAAGAGCAGGCATAGTTATTTGGGTAAAAGACGATTATCATATGAGTGGCACCACAAGGTACTTTTTAGATAAAGCCAATGGCATTCAAGTGCTACATGATGATGGTACCTTTTCATCGTATGCCCATATTTTGATGGATACCGCTTTAGTTAAGGAGGGCGACAAAGTCGCTGTTGGCGACAGGCTAGCACGCTCAGGCTCGTCAGGATTTTCTACTGGTCCTCATTTACACTTTTCAATTCTCAAAAATGCCGGTCTGAAAAATATTGCGATTCCTTTTAAGTTTATTGATAACAAGGGGAGAACCTTTACCCCGAAAAAATCAATGACTGTGATTGGTGCAACTAAACCTTAGGCAATAACTAATATTAGCTAAGGCGGTGTTAATCAAGGGTTCTTTTAAAACGAAAGGCAGCAACAATAAGCCCTATACAGGTAAATCCAATAAGCCAAAGCATATCAAAACTCATTTCAACAACAGCAACATCACGTAGCACTACACCTCTAATTAGGCGAATGAAGTGAGTGGCAGGTAGTGCTTCAGCAATATATTGCGCTGGTAACGGCATGCCTTCATAAGGAAACATAAAACCGGAAAGTAATATTGAAGGCAGCAAAATAAAGACTGTCATTTGCATTGATTGTAATTGGCTTTTTGCTACGGTTGATATCATTAATCCAAGCACTAAGCTGGCGCAGATAAAGAGTAAAGTCGCCAAAGCAAGTTGTGCTAAACCACCATTTATCGGCACATTAAAGAGCCAGTGACCGAGCCCCAAAATAATACTCACTTGAATTGCGCCAATAAAAATATAAGGGAATATCTTGCCAATCATCAGTTCAAGTGGCGCTAAGGGAGTGGTTATTAGCATCTCCATATTTCCGCGTTCTTGCTCTCTGACAATGGCGGCAGAGGTAAACATTATCATGGTCATGGTCAATATTACGGCTACTAGACCAGGGACAATATTGACTACGCTGCGCTGCTCTGGGTTATACAGAAGGGTAACTTCAAATGTTGCTGTATTTCTATTGGCTGGTTTATCTAACAATTCTGCTAGCGGCATATTCCGTAAACTTTTTATACTATTAGCAATGACAGTATCAGAGCCATCCACTAGCCATTGAGCAATGGGTCGACTGGTTTCTTGTTTACTTGATGGTGGTAAACCAAAGCCAACACTTGGGTGACGTACTAAGCGCTGACTTACATCCTGTGGAATGATTAATACCCCACGAACTTCACTGCGATCTATCGCCGCTTGGGCCTCTTTCGCTGAATGATAATAGTGGCTGAAAGTTACAATGCCTGTTGCGCTAACGGTTTGTTGTAAAACTCGGCTAAGGGCGGTTTGGCTATGGTCAACTACACCAACAGGAATATCACGAACATTGGTATTGATAGCAAAAGCAAATAGCAATAGCTGTACTAGTGGTATCATGATCACCATGCCGAAGGTCATTTTATCACGACTAAGTTGTAGCAACTCTTTGCTTACTATTGCTTGAATTCTCAATAATGAAGTTGTCATGTTATTACTCATAAGTCTACTTGTTCTGGCATGGCTTCATTGCCAGTACAGCTAACAAAAACATCTTCTAAACTCGGCCTTACAATGGCAAGTGTATCTGTAGAACTTAAGCAAGGGTGTTGTTGTAAGAGTGCGATGGGCTGGCTCACTTCTTTTTTTACTAATACACGTAAATGGCTACCAAGTTGTGCTGCAGAAATAACCTGTGGCAACTTTACCAAGGTGTCTTTTACATGTCGTAAATCTGTTGCTGCTATTTCAACAACTTGAGCTGCCATGTTGCTCATCAGTGCCTGAGGTGAATCATCAGCTCTTTTAATACCGTTTTCTAATATCGCAAGTTTATGACAGCGCTCGGCTTCATCCATGTAATGAGTCGATACCAAAATGGTGGTGCCTTGATCACAAAGATCAAATAATTGTTCCCAAAACTCTCGACGGTTCTGTGGGTCTACTGCTGAAGTGGGCTCATCTAAAAATAGTAGTTTAGGTTTGTGAATCACTGCTGCAGCGAGAGCTAAGCGCTGCTTTTGTCCGCCGCTCATACTGCCTGCGAGCTGGCTACTTTGTTTCGTTAACTGGTGAATACTCAACAATTCATTTAACCGTGCTTTTTGTTCGTTTGCTGTTAAGCCGTATATTTTACTAATAAATTGCAAATTTTCTTTAACGGTTAAATCATCATAAAGTGAGAATTTTTGTGTCATATAGCCAATTTGTAAACGTAACTTGTTAGCTTCTTTGGGGAGCTGACAGCCTAATACGTTAACTTGCCCGCTGGTGGGCTTTAACAAACCAGTAAGTAATCGAATAGCAGTTGTTTTTCCAGAGCCATTTGGGCCGAGAAAACCATAGATAGTCTGCTTCTCGACATGCAAATCTAGCGCAGAAACTGCCGTTAAGTCAGCAAAATTCCGTGTTAACTTTTCGGCACTGATAGCAAAGTCATTATTATCAACAGCACTCATGGTTTTTGTACCATTGGCAATAATACTTGTGCAGGAACACCCATGGGTAACTCTGCAGCACTGTCGGGTAATTGTATTTCAGCCAGATACATCAGGTTAGCACGCTCTGCTTGGTTTAATGCGTAGTATGGGGTAAATGCAGGCTCAGCCGATATCCAGCGGACAGTGCCGGTAATAGCATTGTTTAAACCATCAACGTGCACCGATAATTTATCAGCAACCTTTATATTAACCCGGTAGGGCTCAGGTATATATACTCGTGCGAAAGGGGCATTACCAGCGAGTACAATGGCAACAGGGCTACCTTGTGTTACACGTTCACCTAAATTCCATGGCAGGTTATCTAATAAACCATCACGCTTGGCGGTAATGGTTAAGTCATCAAGTTTTTTCTTTTCACTGTCTAATACGGCAATAGCAGTGGCTAAAATAGCTTCGGCAATTTTCAAGTCTTCGATACGAGCGCCGTTAATTAGTTGTAATAGCTGCTCTTGAGCACTGTGAAGTTTGGCCTTATTTTCATCACGTGAAGCGAGGGCACTATCAAGGGTCGCTTGACTAGCAAGCTCCTTTTTTATCAGGGTCTTTGCGCGTTTATAGTTTGCTTCACTTTTTATTAAAGCTGCTTTTGCACCAGCAACTAGCGCTGAGGCTGCCGCTACTTCTTCTTCTCGCGCACCTCGGTGTACTTTTTCTAAATTAGCCTTGGCTTGTTGCATTTGCGCAGTTGCTTTCGCAACAAGTGCTTTTTGAATGGTATTATCGAGCTGTACTAACACAGTGCCTTGAGTTACTTTAGAGCCAGCGCTAACGGGTAGAGCTGTGATTACTTCACTGACCGTTGCGGTATGAGCAATGCGCTCTCGCTCTAAAGTACCTAATGCAATACCCGTTTTAGTGCTATCACAAGCACTGAGTAGGATAAGGGAGAGTAAGTAAGTAGAGAGAGAAAAAAACTTAGCTGGCATGATTATTTATCTCATTGAAATATAGGCTAGTTTTAGTTTAATCTCAGCAGGAGGAAAGTCAATTTTTCTCTTAAGGTAGCTTGGTTAAGCTGTAATTCAAGGTAGACAAAGCGCTATGCCAATGCTTTGTCTTGGATCTATTTATATAGTTATAGGTAATTATATAAATAGGGTTTATACATTTAAGCTAGCTATATTGCTGTTCTAAATAGCTCTCGATAATAAGGCGTGCTGATTCAGCATCAATATTATCCTTTTTCAAATTCTTATAACCACCACGAGCAAATAGCTGCTCTTTGGCATCCGCTGTGGTTAATCGTTCGTCTTGGAACTCTACCTGGATACCAAAGCGACCATGAACACGGTTACCAAATTTCTTCGCGTCCAAGGTTAGCTGCTGCTCACTACCATCCATATTTAAAGGTAAACCAATAACAATAAAGTCAGGCTGCCACTCTTTTAGGTATTTAGCTAAATTATCCCAATGTGGAATACCATCAGTTGCTTTAACAGAGCCAAGTGGGCTGGCATTACCTGTCATTTCTTGCCCTACTGCAACACCTATATATTTTTTACCAAAATCTAATCCTATGATGGTACGTTGGCCAATAGGGGATTTAGTTTTTGTCGACATTATTTGTCCTTCGAGTATTAGTTGTAACTAATAGAGTGAGTTAATTGAGTGGAGTTATAAATGAAACAAGGGCAGCAACTAAGCATGCCCTATATCAGAAGATAAATGCGCTAGATCTATGCCCATTTTTTCAGTGGCTTTTTTCCAACGCTGCTCTATTGGAGTATTAAACAGAATTTCAATATCAGCAGGAGTCGTTAACCAAGAGTTGGCTTGTAACTCTTGCTCAAGCTGACCAGGTCCCCATCCAGCATAACCTAGTGTAACCATAAATTGCTCAGGTGCTTTTTCGGTACCTAAAGCTAATAGAATATCTTTTGAGGTTGTGATCATCAGCTCCTTACTTAGGGCTAGTGAGCTACTCCAACCGGTTTGTGAGCTATGCAACACAAAACCACGCTGCTGTGAAATAGGTCCACCAGATAGCACTAATTGCTCTAAGCTATTGGTACTATCAGTTGCATCGGCGACATCTTCATTTGTGCTTTCTATTACCTGTGCGACTTCATCTTCTTCTGGCTCAATTTGTTTGAGCAGATCCGATAAGGTGATATTGACGGGTAAATTGATAATTAAAC
>Ga0105356_10005299_pt1 | contig 12263 bp, 7 predicted proteins | sample GOMGulsemesocosm_3_FD_83502 | JGI IMG/M metagenome (GOLD analysis project Ga0105356, IMG submission 83502) | Methane-oxidizing microbial communities from mesocosms in the Gulf of Mexico - GOM9D Gulf of Mexico | ecosystem: Environmental > Aquatic > Marine > Cold seeps | place: Gulf of Mexico...
CATCACTACAGATGAATTAATTGCTCGAACAAACTGCTGACTGCGTGAAGTATCTTGGGTAACGATAACTTCAGTATGATCGGAGCTGAATTCATTAATATGGTCAATTGCCTGATCAAAGCTTGTTACTACCTTAATAGCAATTTCCTGTGCTAAATATTCAGCATGATAATCATCATCAGTTGCCAGTTCCGCACCTGAAAAATAAGATTGACTCTTTTTACAGGCATGAATTTTAACTTGTGCTGCCTCTGCTAACGCTTGAGCGGCAAGTGGTAAAAATTTTTCAACAATATCTTGATGAACCAATAATGTTTCTAATGAATTACAAGCGCTTGGCCGTTGAGTTTTACCATTCACTAAAAGATTAATGCCTTTAGTTAAATCTGCGTACTTATCCACATATAAATGACAAACCCCTTTAAAATGTTGGATCACTGGAATTTGACTATTTTCAGTCACGTAACGAATTAGCCCTTCACCTCCGCGCGGGATCACTAGATCAATACTTTCGCGTTGTTTAAGTAACTCAGCAATAACATCACGGCTAGTATCAGGGATCACAGTGACAATATTTGGGTCAATATCATTTGCTTCGAGCACTTTATGTAAACAGCTAGCTAGGGCTATATTACTATGAATCGCTTCTGATCCACCGCGTAAAATCACCGAATTGCCCGATTTAATACATAAAGCTGCTGATTCTGCTGTCACATTAGGTCGCGCTTCATAAATCATCGCAATCACCCCTAACGGGATACGCATTTTCCCTACTTGCATGCCATTAGGACGTAAAGACAAATTATCCATATTGCCAACCGGATCAGCTAAAGTGATTATTTCTCTAATTGCCTCTGCGATGCCCTCAATACGTTCAGGCGTTAATAATAAACGGTCTAACATAGCTGTTGCTAAGCCTTTTTCTCGACCAGCAGCGATGTCTTTGCTATTTTCAGCAATAATTTCGTTCGCATTTGCGGTAATAGCCTCTGCTATTTGACTAAGTAAATTGTTTTTTTCTGTTGTAGTAAGCTGCGCTACTACTCTTGAAGCAATACGAGCACGTTGAGCGCTATCGGTTATATTAAATGTCATTTCTCATACTCTTTAATTCTTTAATGTCTTATTTTAGTGTATTAGCTGTATTTTTTATGATCACTAAATCATCGCGATGCATAACCACTTTACTTGGACAACAGCCCAATACATCCTGAATTTGATCGCTTTTCAGCCCTTTTATTCGCTCAAGATCACGACTACCATACTGGCAAATGCCTTTGGCAATAACTTGTAAAGATGCACTACACACTAGCTCAATTGAATCGCCAGCAATAAATTCACCGCTAACACTTTTAACGCCTGAAGGTAATAACGAAGCGCCTTTAGATAGCAAGGCATTGACCGCTCCAGTGTCTAACTGTAACTGACCGTGACTTTTCAACGTATGTTTTAACCAATGCTTACGAGCACGAACAGCCCCTTGCTTGGCAACAAAATGTGTACCTGGATTTTCACCTTTGAGCAGTTTTTCAAAAACTTCACTGTTATGTCCATTAAGGATAAAGGTTTCAACTCCATTTTCTACGGCTTTTTCTGCTGCTTGAATCTTAGTTTTCATTCCCCCTGTCGCAATTGGATTATTAGTAGTGCCTGCCATCGCATAAACTTCGTCGGTAATTTCACTAATTTCAGGAATTAATACCGCATCAGGATTGTTACGTGGATCACTGTCATAAACGCCATCAATATCACTTAGAATAAACAAGCTGTCGGCGTCACTCACTAGAGCAACCAATGCAGCAAGGTTGTCATTATCACCCACTTTAAGTTCATCGGTCGCAACGGTATCATTTTCATTAACTATTGGAATAACACCATTTTCCAATAAGATACGTAAGGTGTTTTTAATATTAATATAACGTTGACGATCTTTTAAATCACCATGAGTGATCAACAATTGACTACAAGGCACATCAAAAAATCGCTGCCAGTTAGCCATCATTTGCATTTGTCCGACAGCAGCCATCGCTTGTTTCGTGGGAATAGAGGGAATGGGAGAGCCGTGTTTAATTAAATTTCGCCCCGCAGCAACACTGCCTGATGAGACCAAAATCACTTCTTTATTTTCTAAATGACATTGCGTAATAAAACGTGAAATAGTGAGTAAATATTTACCACTACAGCCTTTATTTTCTGGCGCAATTAATGCGCTACCCACTTTGATAACAACCCGCTTAAAATCCATCATTTCCTCTCTTATGATTACTCTCTCATCATGCCTTGGATCATGGGATAGTTACAATGGCCTTTTAGGACTTTTAATAGAAGAGATCGTTCTTTTTATGACTTTAAAGCAATAAAGCGAGCTTTCAGTGAGTTTTAGCCTATTTGGTTTGATAATATTAGGGGATTAATGTCGTGTAAAAAAATGAATGTTGCTTTTATATCCTTTCCAAAAACAAGAGATTAGACCTTAAACAAAGGGAGATTAGGAAAAGTTTCAGGATAAAAAATTGCAGAACAAGCATTTTTATTCATTCTATTGAAATTATTAGCTGAAAGCTGATCAAAATAACATTATTATAGACGCATATTAGTGTTTGATTTTGGCATCACCATGTTTAACTTTTTACCCGCTCCAATAATCCTTTTATTTTCATTTCCCCTTTATATTTTAAATACCATTTTATGGCTAATCCCCATTATTATTTTCTCTTTTTTAAAAGCGATTATTCCTTTGCCCTTTTGGCAAAAACCAATGAGTTATTTATTAGATTTAATGGCAAGTAATTGGGTCGCACTGAATACAGTAAATCAAATATTATTTACCAAAACAAAAATTAACGTCACCGGCTTAGATAAGTTAGAGGCAAAACAATGGTATTTGGTGATCAGTAACCATCAATCGTGGGTAGATATAGTTGTACTACAGCGTATTTTGCATGGCAAGGTCCCATTTTTGAAGTTCTTCCTAAAAAAAGAACTTATCTATGTCCCCTTGCTTGGCATGGCTTGGTGGGCGTTAGACTTCCCTTTTATGAAACGTTATAGCCAAAGTTTCATTAAGAAAAACCCTCACTTAAAAGGGAAAGATGTTGAAACAACACAAAAGGCTTGTGCTAAATTCAGACATAAACCTGTCAGTATTATGAATTTTATTGAGGGTACTCGTTTTACCCCAGAAAAACATAATAAACAGCAATCTCCTTTTCAGCACTTATTGAAACCTAAAGCTGGTGGTATCGGTTTTGTACTTACTGCAATGGGCGATCAGCTAAACAAAGTACTCGATATAACCATCTATTACCCAGAAGGTATTCCTACCTTTGGCGACTTTTTATCTGGTCGTATTAAGGAAGTCTCCGTGGCTATCGATGTAAAAGAGATTGAACAATCAATGATTGGCGATTATGTTAATGATAGAGCACATAAAATTCAGTTTCAAAAGTGGGTCACCCAACTTTGGGTTGAAAAGGATGCAGTATTAGAGAATTTTGCTAAACAAGCAAAAGACAATAAAAGCTAATTTCAGTCTATTTATCCCTTCTATAATAAGCCCGCAATCGCGGGTTTTTTATTGGCTATAGCTTTTGTGAATTCGTAAAAAATTTTTTGTGATATTGGGAAACAACCTCTTTACTTACAAATACAAAAGAAACATTTTTGATTAATATCAACACGTTAATTGTTTGGCATGCGGTTTGCTCTTAGGAAGGTAAGTAATATAGGAGAAGACGATGGATGTTAAGAGAAAACAAAATACTTCAGGTAAGTTAACAAAAACCAATAAAATCATTGCAATACTAATTGGTGTATTTGTTTTGATTACTTGGTTACTTGTACAACCGAGTGCCACACATAAAGTGTCTAAAAATAAAATATGGACCGCAAAGGTTCAGCAAGGAAATCTCGAGGTACAAGTTCAAGGCTACGGCAAGTTAAAATCAAAAGTTCAACGCCTTATAACAGCTCCGACTAACGCGACTGTTGACGAAGTTGTATTAAAACCGGGTGCTATCGTAAATACCGACAGTATATTATTACGTTTAAGTAACCCTGATTTAGTACAACATGTGAAAGATGCACATCGCGAACTTGAAAGTCGTACTAACAGCCATAGACAATTAGTGATTAACCAAAAACGCGAAATTTTATCTAACCAAGTCCAGCTAGAAAGTTTATTTTCTCGCTTAGAAGTTGCACAATTAAAAGTCATCGCAGAAACTCCTTTAGTTGATAAAGGTATTGTTTCTAAAATTGATTTTAAAGCCAGTCAACTTAAAGAAAGACAGTTAGTTCGCCAATTAGCACTAGAGAAAAAGCGCTTAGTGCAACTAAAAGAATTACATCGAGAACATCTCAATTTTAGTCACAGTAAAATAGCTCAACAACAAGGGCAAATAGAAGTACTTACCCAACGTTTTGATCGGTTAACTGTGAGAGCTGGTATGGCTGGGGTTTTGCAAGAAATGCCACTTTCATTAGGCGAGAGTGTTAGCTTGGGTCAACAATTAGCACTAGTAGGTAGCATGAACGATTTAATTGCCAATTTAACTATTGCTCAATCTCAAATGTCACAATTACAAATTCAACAAAAGGTCAGTGTCGATACCCATGCAGGACTGATTCAAGGCTTTATTAGTCGTATTGATCCCATTGTAGCTGAAGGAGGGATACAAGTTGAGGTAGAACTTACTAGCCAACTGACTAAGAATTCACGTCCTGAATTAACCATAGATGGCACTATTTACACCGCTAATTTAAGCAATGTGCTTTACCTAAAAAAACCTGTACATGCAGTATCAGGCGCGAAAGCCAAGTTATTCAAATTAAATAACAAAGATGAAGTAGCAAAAGCGGTAGAGGTTGTTTATGGCGAAGAAACTGATGAGTTTATTCAAATTATCGCTGGGGTAAGTAACGGTGATTCCTTTATTTTATCAGACATGTCCCGATGGCAGGACGTGGCCCAAATCACCATTACCGATTAATCATCATCCATTGAGCCGCTTGGCATAGGAAATATAATTATGAAAAATATAAGCAATAAAGCAATTAAAATTAAGATGTTAGACATCACCAAAGTTTTTCTTACAGATGAAATGGAAACCCATGCGCTGCGTGGTGTAAACCTTGAAATAGCAGATGGTGATTATGTCGCTATTTCAGGCCCATCGGGTTGTGGTAAATCAAGTTTATTATCAATATTAGGTTTATTAGATAGCCCAAGCGACGGTCAGTATTTTATCGAAGGACAAGATGTCAGTAAACTCTCGGTTAATGATAGAGCTGAATTAAGAAATTTAAAAATAGGTTTTGTTTTTCAGTCGTTTAACTTAATTGATGAGTTAAGTGTTTTTGACAATATCGCGCTACCTTTACGCTACAGAGAAGAAAATATATCCACAGAAAAAATAAAAAAACGGGTGATGGATTGCCTGGAAAAAGTACAAATGTCTCATCGAGCCGCCCATAAGCCTAATCAGCTATCCGGAGGACAACAACAGCGTATTGCTATTGCGCGTGCCTTAGTAGGACAACCCGCATTATTATTGGTAGATGAACCCACAGGTAACTTGGATTCAACCAATGGTGATGCGGTAATGAAAATGCTCAATGAACTCAATGCACAAGGCACGACGATTTGCATGGTAACCCATGATGCACGTTATGCCGATATGGCTAAGCGCCAACTACATCTACTTGATGGGGTTATGGCAGATGATATGAGTTTGAAGGAGGTTGTATGAAAAATTTTCAATATGAAATAAAACTGGCTTGCTTGAGCTTGATACGGGTACCTGGATTTGCAACAACCGTGATCACGACCTTAGCTGTTACCTTAGGTGCGCTCATTTGTATCTTTAATCTTAATACCGTATTGCTTACTAAAACATTGCCCTACCCGGACGCTGAAAAATTAACAGTGATAACCCATTCTTATAAACAAGATGGGCAAGAGTTTCATCATTGGGGTCAAGCGATGCCGGGCTTAATGCTGTCGTATAAACAACAAACAGTGATGTCAGAGATGGCTGTTCTTATCTATGCCGATAAAATACTGGTAAATCATCCATTACAACCATTAATACGAACAAATTATGTCACACATGAATATTTTTCTATTTTTCAACCGGCCATGCACTTAGGTCGAGCAATGACCGTAACCGAAGGATTGAATACTCAGCAGGCGGTCGCTGTTATTAGCTATAATACTTGGCGTAACTGGTTTAATAGCGATAAAGATATTATTGGTCTCAAAACCCAGATTGGGGATGTTAGTTATAAAGTGATTGGCGTGACAGCAAAAGATTTTTTTGAACCTCAGTTAGTTGGTACCGAATCTATTGAAATTTGGCTGCCGTGGGACTTTGAATCTAGAAAAATAACTGAATGGGACAACCGTGTTGGCTCTTTGCTAGGCATCGGCCGACTGAAAGACAATATATCACCAGTAGAAGCCGCGTCATCATTGAGCCAACAAATTAATGATCATTTTATCACTGAAACGTCAACGCAATCAGGAGATACAATAACGGCAAAATTAACGTCTCTTAAAGATAAAATAACTGGCGATAGCCGAGAAATCGCCTTGTTATTATTCAGTGGTGTGGTGTCCTTACTATTAATCGCGATCACAAATGTTACCAATTTATTTTTATCTCGAGCAGCAGAAAAACAAAGAACAATGGCAATACAAGCAGCCTTAGGTGCTAAACCAAACCATTTATTTTCATCAATGTTTGCTGAATCATTAGTCTTATGTGTTATTGCCGGTTTAGTAGGATTATTTGTTGCTAGTTGGGGCTTTGTATTATTAAGGGAGATGGCTGCTGAACAATTGCCTCGGCTTTCTGAGCTAGGTTTAGATTACGTAACCTTGCTTTTCACCGTTGTGATAGTGATAGCACTTGCTGCTGTATTAGCGAAGTTATCAAGTCGTGTAGTGGATTACGATGATTTAAAAAATCAGCTGCAGACTAGTGGGAAAGGAAGTGGATTACAGGTCTCTAGCCGAGTACGAAATGTTTTGATTACGACTCAAGTAACATTGGCTACTTTATTAATGATTGGAACAGCTATCGTAATTAAACAAGCGGTTGCAACAATTACTCACCCTTTAGGTTTTTACGAAGAACAACTTTACCATTTGCAAATAGATGAGCCAAAAGGCTATACAACACCAGCTGGGCGTTTAAGACTTTCAATGCAAATCAAAGATAAATTAAAACAACATCCTCAAGTAAAAGATGTTACTCGCAGCTTACTTGCGCCAATTCTTAGAGGTAGTTGGACGCGTGGTATCTCTGATGTTGACCAACAGCGCACCGGTAGTCATCATTGGAATAGTGTCGATGCGAATTACTTTGGATTAATCGAACTACCAATAATCAAAGGCAGGACATTCTCAGCACAGGCAAGTGATGGTGATCAAGTTACAGAGATGTTAGTAAGTGAGTCATTAGCCCAACATCTATCACCTGATGAAAATATTATCGGTAAGTTTTATTTTGCTAATGGCGATAAGCCACAAAAAGTGGTTGGGATAGTACAAGATTATTACAACCCGCATCAGGAGTCTGTAAAAGGTCAGGTTGCAGATTTCAATCGAAGATATTATGTTCCATTTATAAGTATTTTCATTAGCTTTGATATCAAAGTTATTGATAACAACGAGTTAAATAAAAAGCAGCTACTATCGTTATTAAAAGAAATTGACCCTAAGTTAAGAATAAAAGAGTTCGAAAGCCAAAGTCAAACACATCAGAACCTGATATATCGTTATAAACTTACAGCCGGCTTAACTATATTTATAGCTGTATTAGCGCTAGCGTTAGCAGGAGCAGGTATTTTTGGTATTATAAATTACAGTACGCAAATGAGACGATATCAATTAGGTATTCATTTAGCACTTGGCGCTAAAACATATCGGGTATTAAATATGGTACTAAAAGAAAATTTGAAACCTATATCGCTCGGGGTAGGATTAAGCCTATTGATAGCTGCCATTATTTACTTAATCGTTAGAACTCAATCAATAGACCCGATTGGTTTTGATTTTACCGCTCTATTAATTGCTGTCCCAGTTATGTTGTTTGTCTCCTATATAGCCTGTTATTTACCCGTGAACAAGATCATCAAAGCAGATCCTGTTAAGGCTTTAAGGAATGAATAATGCGCTGTTAACCAAGTTGTATAAATATAATTGAGTTTGATTTAATAGGGTGGGCTAAACTCACCCTGCGTTTTTAGTTAATTAATAAAATGGAAAATCAATGAAAGCGACTGTTCTTGTTATTGATGATAAAGCTGACGTACGATTAAGTGCCTGTTTCCTATTAAATAATCATCACTATCAAGTGATCGAAGCAGAATCACCGTTGCAAGCAAGAGAAGTCATCACCAAACAACCCGTTGACTTGATCTTACTTGATATGAATTATAGTAATGATACAACGTCAGGTAAGGAGGGGCTTGATTTTATCAGTCATTTAACACGTGATAATATCAGTATTCCAGTGATAGCTATGACCGCTTGGTCGAGTGTTGAACTTGCAGTGCAAGCGATGAAAATTGGCGCGGGAGACTTCATTGCTAAGCCTTGGGATAATCAGCGCTTACTGCAAGTAATCAAACAACAGCTTCATTTGCAATCAATTGAAATAGAAAATAAAGGCTTACGCCAGCTCAATAATCAAATACAAGGTAATGATGAATTACTTTGGTCTAGCCCCCAAATGGCGACCTTATATAAAAAAATCTGCCGTATTGCACAAACGGATGCCACAATATTACTTACCGGTGAAAATGGAACAGGAAAATCTTGCATCGCACAGCTGATCCACAGTTTGTCTGGACGAGCTAAGCAAAGCTTTGTAACTGTAAATATGGGAGCTATCCCTGAAACCTTGTTTGAAAGTGAAATGTTTGGTCATAAAAAGGGGGCTTTTACGGATGCCAAAGATAACCGCATAGGTCGCTTTGAAATGGCGCAACAAGGCACTTTATTTCTCGATGAAGTGGGGACAATTCCTTTCACTCAACAAGCAAAAATGTTGCGAGTATTAGAATCTGGTGAATATGAAATACTTGGTTCAAGTCGTACTCAAAAAACAAATGTTCGTTTGATCAGCGCTTCTAATGCTAATTTTGAACAAATGCAATCCGATGGAGTGTTCCGCTCTGATTTATATTTTCGCTTAAATACTATTGAACTACACATTCCTGCGCTACGTGAACGCCCAAAAGATATCATGCCTTTAGCGCATCATTTTATAAATAAACATGCCAGAAAATATCAATTGGGTTCATTCACATTATCGCCATGCGTTGAGGCAAAGCTCACTGATTATCATTGGCCTGGTAATATTCGTGAATTGAGCCATGTGATGGAACGCTCAATACTTATGAGCGATATACCAAGCACTTCGGTCAACATTATCACTGCTAATGACATTCAAATAAAAACAACAGGCTCCTTAACAAGTGACCCAACAAAATTACCCCTGATGACACTAGAACAAGCCGAAAAATCACTACTAAAATTGGCATTAAAAGAAACACATGGTCAAGTCAATGAAGCAGCTGATCTACTGGCAATCAGTAAAAGTGCCATTTATCGCCGTTTAGAAAAATATCAAATTAAAACCAATGAATTTTAATCTGTTGAATTTAATAATAAGGAAGTCTAGCCTTGGCTAAATCTCTTGAAGCTGATCTAAAATTATTTGCTATCGGAAGTATCGTCTTTGTCACTGCTTTACTGGCTTGGATATTGTATTTACTCAACGGCGATACCTTGATTGTTATCACTTTAATCGGCTCAATAATCATTCCTCTGTTTATTGGTTTATTGGTATTTTATCAGCGCCTTATTCGACCTTTTTATCGGCTTACAAATATGATGGAAGCCATCCGATTGGAAGATTATAGTCTGCGTACTAAACCTATTTACCAAGAAGGCATTGTTGATGAATTATCTTACGAAATAAATATGCTAGCATCGACTTTGTTGCAACGAAAACAACGATATGATCAACATGCCTTTTTAATCTATAGCCTGATAGAACAATTAGATACGCCAATTGTCGTCTTTAACGATAATTTGCAACTAAGTCATGCCAATGATGCTTTTTCCGCTTGGTATCAACAACCATGGGAATCATTACGACATACTTCAGCAACACGGTTAGGCTTGTGTATTAGTCAGCATCAATGGCAATTACAAGATAAAGATCAGCACGCCAATTGGCAAGTAAGCCAAAGTAATTTTTTAAAGGATAATCAGCAATATCATCTAGTCGTATTGACCAACATCACTCAAGCAATACGTAAAACTCAGCAAGAATCTTGGTTACAAATAATTCGTGTGCTCAGTCATGAAATTCATAATTCGTTAACGCCAATAAAATCATTGGCACAATCGCTTGTTGAAATGGAAAGTACCGAATCACGTTCAAAAACAGCGTTAGAGGTAATTGTTAAACGCAGTAAAAGTTTAGGTGAATTTGTAAACCGTTATGCTAACCTTTATCAAAACATCACTGTCTCACCAGTTTTCATACCTTGTAGCCAGCTTACCAAACAACTAACAACCTTATTTGAGCGTAAGTCATTAACTATCCGTAGCGATATATCGTCAATGTTTGTCGACCCTGTTTTATTAGAACAAGTAATGATAAATCTAATTAAGAATGCGATTGAAGCAAGTATAAATACGCTAGAACAAATCGATATTCACTTTTCCCAAAAGGCAAATAAAATACATATCACCGTATCTGATAGTGGTCGAGGCATTGCGAATAGTGAAAACATATTTGTACCATTTTATTCCACTAAGGAAGACGGTAGTGGTATCGGACTGGTGCTATCTCGTAATATCATAGAACAACATGGTGGATCACTTTCTTTATGCAACAATGAAAACAACCCAGGCGCAACGGCTAAAATTATCTTACCTATGAAGGAGGCTCCTATTGAGTAATAATCGCCTGACGGTATTACCTGAAGCATATGTTAGTAAAACTGAGAGTATCATCAACCAATAAAGCGCTTGAACAATCGCTCATTGACGATTATGTTAATAAAAATAAAGATATAAATTAAACAAGGACAATGAATGCTAACACTGATTGCAACATGGTTAACTGAACAGGGCATACCTAACCAACACCTAGCTTTAGCGAGTATGGCGGTGGGTAGCTTTATTATTTTCTTGCTGTGTGCAATAAGCTTTTATATTACCCGCTATGAATTATTAGTGGTTATTGAAAAAATAGTGCAGCGTTCGCGAAATACTTGGGACGATTTACTAGCCGAAAACAATGTATTTACCCGTATAGCGCTACTATTCCCCTTTCTTGTTTTACTCTTTTTACTGCCTATTTTCATCTTACCTGAGACGATTTATTATCAATTCCTCTTAGTCATGGCTAAAGTCGCCATAACCTTTCAAGTGGCGAGAAGCATTTCCGCCTTACTGAGCGTTGTGAAAAGTGTTTCTCAACAAACAGCCAAAGAACGTTACTTACCTTTAAATGCCACGCTCCAAGTCGTTAAATTAGTCGTTTATTTAGTGGCAACTATTTTAGCCATATCCTTTATTTTAGGTGAATCCCCGCTCTATTTGCTCAGTGGCCTAGGTGCGCTTACCGCGGTACTACTATTGGTATTTCAAGATACTATTAAAGGATTAGTTGCTAGTATCCAAATCTCAGCTAATCGCATGTTAGCTCCAGGAGATTGGATTGAAATTCCACAATACGGCGCTGATGGTGATGTAATTGAAATTGGATTGAATACGGTCAAAGTGCAAAATTTTGATAATACCGTAACAACAGTGCCAACCTATGCATTGATCAGTGGTTCATTTAAAAACTGGCGTGATATGTTCAATTCTGGCGGTCGACGCATTAAGCGTACCATCATTGTAGATATTGGTAGTATTGAATTTAGCAATGCCGAGCAAATTGAAGAGCTAAGTCAAGTTAACTTAATAAAAGAGTATTTAGCAGAGAAAAAAATAGCTATTGTTCAGCACAACGAAAGCTTAGACATAAATTCAGAAAAACCGGCGAATCAGCGACAATTGACAAATATCGGCACATTTAGAGCCTATATAGAAGCTTATTTACAACAACATGAGAAAGTACATCAGAAGAGGACCTGCAGGGTAAGACATCTTCCTGCCACAGCAACCGGACGTCCATGGGAGTTATATTTTTTCAGCAACGATCAAAACTGGGTTAACTACGAAGTAATTC
>Ga0105356_10005300_pt1 | contig 12262 bp, 11 predicted proteins | sample GOMGulsemesocosm_3_FD_83502 | JGI IMG/M metagenome (GOLD analysis project Ga0105356, IMG submission 83502) | Methane-oxidizing microbial communities from mesocosms in the Gulf of Mexico - GOM9D Gulf of Mexico | ecosystem: Environmental > Aquatic > Marine > Cold seeps | place: Gulf of Mexico...
TATGACATAACAGAGGGAACAACCCCAGTTGCTGATGCTAGCAGCACTCCAAGTCTTGCCGGTAGTTATACGAGCTTGTCTGGGAATGTGTTTGCCACGGGCACTGGATTCTTTAAGGAGGACTACTATTACGACTCAGCGTGTGGTGATAGCGGTGGTAAAAACTTGGATCAGTTTAATGGGCATGCTGACGATGACTTAGGGTATCACTACCATGTTACGGTGAGCAGTGAAGATAATCTGACACCAGTGTACCCTTTTACCATCGGACCTAAGTTTAAAGGTGAATTACCTAGTAATTCCGTTAGTAGCTGTGGTAGTTCATTACCTGGTGGCCCGCCGCCGGGTATGTAATGATTATATTGTCAGGCGAAAGTGTTTAGAGAAGCTGCACTGATCTCATGTGTCAGTGATATAGGTGGGAGTAAGAGGATTATCATGAAGGGGTCGATACCCAGAACATTATTTTTCTTGATAGTCCTCCTGCACGTGGCGCCGGTGATGTCGGGCCACCCCGCACAGTCTGAAATGGTTCATCCCTCAAGGATATTACCTTCTGAAAGTGCAGTGCCTCAAATAAAGTTGGAGCTTTTTTCTGATGCGATGGACGGCTTTAACTTAACGATTGTTTTGAGGGGGTATGAAATGGGCCCGCCTAATCTGGTTGGGAGTACAGGTTCTAGCTCGGTGTCAGGGCATGCTCACCTCTATATAAATGACGTTAAAGTGCAACGTGTCTATGGTCGTTATGTTCACCTTCCCCGACGGCTTTTTGTTGATGGCGTTAACAAGTTAAGCGTGTCACTTAACGATCATGACCATCAGACGTGGCAATTAAAATCTGGCGAGGATGTTATGGCAATCTTGCTGATCGATCCGCGTAAAACCAAATTTATTAAGAGCCACTATTCAACTTCGAAAATACTATGACAGCCTATCGATAGGGTTGTCGGACGTCTTCTTATTGATTGTAATTACTTACCTTGTTATTACTCTGCTTAGAAACTCTCTGTTTTTCTACTGGGGGTCGTACTCTTCAGTTTTTAACGGCCACCGCGATGGATCGCCTGCGGCCGGTTTGTAGTGGTAGTATCCTGTTATCAATGAGTTTTTCTGCTGGGCTTATGGCAAGCCTCACGCCTTGGGCGAGTAACTCATATAATAAAAACACATAGGATACGCGCCATGCTCGTACACCACTTCGTTGAATACTACGCCCGTAATTTCCCGTCTAACCCGTGCATTACCGAAGCTGGCAAAACCACTGCTTATGGCGAATTAGATGAACTGGCAAACCGCCTTGCGAATGGCCTGCTGAGCCTCGGCGTGGTCAAGGGCGAACGCGTGTGTATTCTGGGTGAGAACAGTGTCGAGCATCCGCTGTTATTTTTGGCCGCGGCAAAAATAGGCGCGGTTACGGTTCCGCTTAATTACCGCTTGGCACCCGCTGAGCTGGCTTATGTCATCAACGATTCGAAAGCCAAAGCGCTGCTGGTGCTGGACAATACATTCGTCGACACGCTGAATGCGTTACGCCCTAACTTACCCGCTGGCATACACCTGTTGACCCACGGCCAGCCTGACGCGCACGACTGGAATACTTTTTTGCAGCAACACAGCGCTGATCACCCAAGTATGGTTATGGCTGCGAGCTATACAGAGGCCGACCCAGAAGACGCGTTTTTACAACTCTACACCAGCGGCACCACCGGCAATCCCAAAGGCGTGGTGATTACCCACCGCAACCTACTGGCCGAATGCACCATGAACACCACCTTTATGCCGACTCGACCCGCGCCCGGTTCGGTTGACCTCATTTGCGCGCCCTTGTTTCATATTGGAGGCGCTGGTTCAATCTTGATCTCCCTCTACGGCGGCGTGCACGTTATTTTGCACAAGGCGTTCGACCCCTCCTCGGTGGTGGCCGACATAGAAGCCTACCCCATCAACAGTGTGTTCATGGTCCCCGCGATGATGATGGCGATTCTCAGCTTGCCCGGTGTTGAAGCCCGCAATTTTGAAAACCTGAGTCAAATTTATTACGGCGCCTCCCCCATCTCCGAGGCGGTGTTGCGTAAGGCAATGGCGGTGTTTGGCGCGGAGTTTATTCAGTTATACGGCATGACAGAAACCACCGGCACAGTGGTTAACCTCAGCTCAGCCGATCACCAGCTCGCCCTGCAGGGGCGCCCTGAATTGTTGCGCTCTTGCGGCCGTCCGTCGGTGGGGGCGCAGGTTAGAATTATGGATAAAAACGCTGTTGAGGTCGCCGTCGGCGACGTTGGCGAAATTTGGGTGAAGTCCGACACCAACATGCAAAGTTACTACAATCTGCCAGAAGAGACCGCCAAAAACCTAACCGACGGCTGGGTGCACACAGGTGATGCAGGTTTACTGGATGATGACGGTTACCTCTACTTAAAAGACCGCATTAAAGACATGGTGGTCAGCGGCGGTGAAAATATTTACCCAGTTGAAGTGGAAAACGCGATAGCCAGTCATCCAGCCGTGGCGGACGTGGCCGTGATCGGTGTGCCCGATGACAAGTTCGGCGAGGCGCTGTTGGCTTTTGTGGTTACTAGGGCCGATCAAACAATAACACTCGACGGCATGATTGAATTTTGCCGTGATAAAATCGCCGGTTATAAAATCCCCCGTCAGTTGGAATTGGTCACAGAATTACCGCGCAACCCTTCCGGTAAAATCCTTAAAAAAGAATTACGTAAACCTTACTGGCACGGTGTCGAACGTAACATTGGCTAGAGTGTCTGCCTGATCGTGCGATGATAGGGCTAACCGTTGCTGTTGGTTTTATCATCCTCGGTTTTGCTTTCCTGTGTTGTGACTTATTGGTCACCTCTCCCGTTTGTTCCTATCGTCAGCGTTCATAGGTTAGGTTCTTGCCTCTAGGCTTGGGTGTCATGTCTTAAGTAGACATGCAGTGTCATGGTGGCCTCATCTAATGTTATGTTGAATGGTACATACGTTGGTATACCTTTGATGGGCGCCATCAAAATTATGTTGGAGAGACACCTATGGTTGATGAGATTAAAACCCACTACCGGGCCTGCCACCTATGCGAAGCCATTTGTGGCGTAGAAATTAAAACGCAGGGCGATCAAGTGCTCTCCATCAAGGGTGACAAAAACGATCCTTTAAGCCGTGGCCATATCTGCCCGAAGGCCACCGCCCTAGAAGATTTGCACACAGACCCAGACCGCCTTAAGCAGCCGGTGAAAAAGGTCGAGGGTGGCTGGGAAACCATCAGTTGGGAAGAGGCTTACCAAACGGTGGCCGAGCAACTGCTGGCGGTGCAAAATCGTCACGGCGACGATGCGTTGGCTTACTATTTTGGCAACCCCAATGTTCACAATTACGGCTCTATGACCCACGCAGGCACACTGCGAAAACTGCTGAAAACTAAGAGTCATTTCTCCGCGACGTCCCTAGACCAGTTGCCGCATCACCTCACTTCGCTGCTTATGTTTGGCCACCAGTTTCTACAGCCGGTGCCCGACATTGATCGCACCCAGTTCATGTTGATCATCGGCGCTAATCCGCTGGCCTCAAACGGCAGCATGATGACTGTGCCGGACGTTAAAAAGCGTTTGCAGGCCATTCAAGGTCGTGGCGGCCGTTTTGTGGTGGTCGACCCGCGCCGTACTGAGACAGCCGTACTGGCCGATGAACATCACTTTGTACGCCCCGGCAGCGATGCCTTTTCATTGATGGCGATGATCCACACCTTGTTTGATGAAGGCTTGGTGAAATTGGGGCACTTTGAGGACCGCGTGCGCGGCTTAGATGATGTTAAGCAAGCGATGGAGGGTTTCACCCCAGCGCTGGCCGAGCAGCAAACGGGCATAACCGCAGAGACCATCCGCGGGTTGGCGCGTGACATGGCCAATACCGAAGGCGCGGTGTGTTATGGGCGCATGGGTGTCTCCACCCAGGTGTTTGGTTCTCTGTGCCAGTGGGCCATACAAACGATCAATGTGCTGACCAACTCTCTGGATGTAGAGGGCGGCGCGATGGTGTGCTCGCCAGCCTTTGGCTTCGTAAAACCCGGCGCCAGTGGCGCCGGTCACTTCGATGCCTTCCGCACCCGCGTCAGTGGTTTGCCAGAGTTTTCCGGGGAGCTGCCCACCGCCGCTTTGGCGGAAGAAATCCTAACCCCCGGCGCAGGCCAGCTGAGGGCGTTGATCACGGCGGCGGGCAACCCGGTGTTGTCATCGTGCAACGGCGCGCAGATGGACCGCGCCCTGAACGACCTTGAATTTATGGTATCGATCGATTTCTATATTAACGAGACCACCTCACACGCGGATATTATCCTGCCGCCAACGGCGGGTTTAGAGCATGACCATTACGATCTGGCCTTCCACCGTTTGGCGGTTCGCAACACCACACGTTACAACCCCGCAGTATTCGAACCGCAAGCCAATGCCCGCCACGACTGGCAAATATTGAACGAGCTGTCGGCCGTGGTAGCGACATTAAAGGGCGTAGACTTTCAGCCGCTGCCGGCGCCAGACCAAATGATCGACATGGGCATTCAGTTCGATCACTACAGTGCCCACGCCGGCCACGAGATGGCGTTAACCATGGACAAGATCAAGCAGCACCCGCACGGATTGGATTTAGGCCCGCTGGTGGCGGATATGTCCGAGCGCTTATGCACCGATACAGGCAATATCCATCTGGATCACGAAATCTTCCTAAACGATCTTAATCGTTTGCGCGAAGCGCAAGCGGCGCCGGCTCAAGGTGAGTTACTGTTGATCGGCCGCCGTCATGTGCGCAGTAACAACTCTTGGATGCACAACGCCCGCCGCCTGGTAAAAGGCAAGCCGCGCTGGCAGTTGTTGATGCACCCGGAGGATTTGGCCGAGCGCGGTTTGGCGAACAACAGCGAGGTGAGCATTCGCTCGCGCGTTGGCGCCGTAACGACCACCGTACTGGCCAGTGATGAAGTCATGAAAGGCGTGGTCAGCTTGCCGCACGGTTGGGGCCATAAGCGCGGCGGCGTGCAGCTGGCGATTGCCTCCGAGCAGAATGGCGTGAGCTGTAATGACTTAACCGACGAAAAGCTGATGGATGCCATCAGTGGTAACGCCGCCTTTAATGGTGTGCCGGTCAGTGTGTCAGCGGCTTAACGTCGGCTTAAGTGGGTGCAACACCAGTGGATAGATGATCTACTGCACGGCGAATATAAACGAATAAAGGGTTTAACATGGATTATGTCGCGATAATTACGGTTCTCATTTTACTGCAATACTTCTACTTTGGTATGGCCTCAGGTTTGGCGCGGGGTAAGGCTGGGTTACAAGCGCCGGCCATTACAGGAGATGAAGTCTACGAGCGTAAATACCGGATTCATCAAAACACCATGGAGCAGTTGGTGAGCTTCCTGCCTGCCATGTGGATGTTCTCGCATTACATTAGCCCTGAGTACGGTGCAGGTTTGGGCGTAGCTTTCTTGATCGGCCGCACGATCTACTCCGCCTCTTACGCCAAAGATCCTGCAACTCGAGGCAAAGGTTTTTTGATTGGTTTCTTGGCATTTCTTATTGGCTTGATTGGTACCTTGTACGGCGCCGTTGTTAACTTACTGTAATGTTCAGAACACAAAAAAGCCTGCGTACAAACGCAGGCTTTTTTTTGCTCAGTTATCACTGATGGGTGTTTGGAGGAGGGTCGGTGCGTCGCTCTGCTCAGTAGGTTTTGGCCCGCTCTATTTGTTCTGTGCCAATGCGCACCCGCAGCATCTCATCGACTTTATCGGCGCCAAACACTTTTTCGGCCAGGCGGTTCATCGGATCGCGCTGGTAACAGAGACGGCGCACGGTGTGATCGTACTCTTGCAGAGCGGGACGATCGACTTCGGCAACGGGCGTGGCGTTCTTGTACCACCCCAGCCAGTGATCAAGCATCCTGTGGGCGTACTCTTCTAGGATGTCGATGTTCTCATCGGTCAGGTCGGCCGTCAGGCTTTGGGTTGATGGGTTGGTCAATGTGCGCATGTACGTGCCGTGGCTAACGTTCCACTGGAAGTTCGGGTTGCCGCGCAGCGCTAAGTACTCGTCGTTGATCGGCGCGTAGTACTTATCGAGGTAGGCTTCGTCGACCATGATGTTGCTGCGAGGAATAAAGTCGAAGTAGAAGAACAGGTTCGGCACGGTGCCAAACACCATCACAAAGTGTGGAATGTCGGTTTTTTGACCCAGGTAGCAGGTGGCGTTCATGTCTAGAATGCTGGCCTTGCGATTGCCCAACCATGAGTTCACTAGCCACTCGCAGTCGTCGCCGCTCCAGGCGTTGAAGGAGCCTTCAAATTCGCCGTTTATCGAGGTGTAGTATTCGCGCCCTTCACAGGTTGCATCCTTCTCAAGATTGTTAAACTGCTCAGCCATTTTATTTTTGATGTCGGTCAAAATACTGTAGCAACGTGCCCACGCTTTACTGACGTCGACGTCGGGGTTCTCTGCCAAAAACTCGTGAATGCTTTTAGTGTCGGTTGAACTGCTCATACGTGCTCCGAAGGTGGCATCTCTGGGCGCGCCAAAGGCTGGGCGCCGTCGCCAATGCAAGTGTGTTTTGTTATAGACCAAAGCGGACGAATTGATCTTCGCGTGGTTTGAAGCGGGCTTTAAGCAGACGCATAGCAATCTTACGGCCGTTGAGCCACGCAATTTTCCCCCCGCTTTTTTTGAAAACAATGATTTCGTCCACTAAAAACGGCGATACGGTTTCAACTTGATCGACCAGGTTGTTCATGAAATTGCGCGATTTTTTAAACGTTGCGGGGGCGGTCTGCGCCTCGCGAATCACCGCGTCGGTGACGATCATGCCGGGGCGAATTTTCCCCACCAGTATGTCGCTGTCCTTGAGTTCTTTGGTGAGCGCGTCGCAAAAGTAATTGAGGCCGCGCTTAGTTGTGCCGTAAATACCCATGCCGGGGAAGTACTCGCCATCGCTGCCGCCGCCGAGCATGTTAAATATTTTTCCCGCTCGCTGCTGCGCCAGCATACCCACCGCCGCCACGCGTGCGCCATTAATGGTGCCGAGCATGTTGGTGGTGACCATGGCTTCCACTTCGCTGTGCGGAATATCGATGATCGACCAAGCGGTGCGCGCCAAACCGGCGTTATTGACCCAGATATCAATGTGGCCAAAGGCTTTACTGGCCTTGTCCCACAACTGCTGTACCTGCTCAAAATTCGATACTTCACAGCTGATGCCAATCGCCTTGGCGCTGCCTGAGTTGAGCTGGGTCAGTGCGGTGGCGATGCTGGCGTCGCTGCGCCCGCTGATGGCAACATTGTGGCCGCGCTTGAGAAACTCTTGAGCTAGCCCTAAGCCAATACCTTTGGTGCTGCCGGTGATCACCACATTGAGTGTGCTGGTAGCAGACATGCCTACGCCTTCTGCAGTAGGGCGGCGTTGGGGTCATCATGTTGTACTTGGTAGCCGCTCTGATAAATCTTGTCGGCCGATACCTTGCGGTTTGGCGCTTTGACTTGGTTGAGAAACTCTAAGCGCGTTAGGTCTTCAAGGTCGCAAATAGCGTCGAAGATGACCTTGTTGGTGGCCGGTACGCGGCGGTTGTCGCAAACGTTATATACACCGGTGAGTTCTTTTTGTAGGGCGTGTAGCACCGAGTTGACGACGTCTTCAAAATGAATGGCGTAGAGAGGTGCGTCGGCACCAAAAATAGTTTTCCCCGCGAAGTAGCTGTGGGCCATTTTTACTCGTTCCGTAAAGCTTAAGTCGCCTGGCGCGCCATACATATCCGGGAAGCGTAAAACACAGCCTTGCTTACGACCGAGAATGAGATTCTCAGATTGCTGGTAATACTTGGAGGAGGGCTCATCGTGATTACCGGTGGGGTTTTTCTCGGTAATGGGGTCGCTGCCAGAGCCGCCATCCCCATAGACAGAAAAGGACGAGAGGAAGACCACCCGGTCGCAGGCCTCGATGGCGCTCTCAGCGGTTCTTACCAGTACTTGTTGGTAGTGCTGGTGGCGCTCCTCGATGGTTCGAGTGTTTCTAACATTGGGCGCTACGGTGACGATAATACCGTCGCAGCCGACGGCGGCGACGACAACCTTCTCGGTTTCGTGCCCTTTCAGCAGCATCACTTGGTCGGCGTGTGCTTTTAAGGATTCGAGCTTGTCAGGGGTGGTGGTGGTGCCGACAACCTGGTGCCCCTGCTGACGCAAGTTTTTGGCCAACGCTTTACCAATGTGTCCCATCCCGATGATTAAATATTTCATCCGCGCATCCTTAATTTTTATAGGTGTTGATGCTATTGATCTTAGGGGGCGCGCCCGTGCGGTTAAATGATAAATGTCATTTCTCCGGAAACCGCTCACGTCTAGAATTTCGGTAAATACTGGAAGGAGGCGCTTTATGACATGTGTGGCGGCGATCCAACTCTCATCCAACAGCAGCGTCAGTGAAAACCTGGCAACCTGCTTGCGCATGATTGATGTGGCGGCAAAGGACAAACCTCGTTTGATGGTGCTGCCTGAATTTTGCAATCATATCTCGTGGTATGACGACATGGCCCATGCTTGGCGGGTCGCCCTTGATATCGAGGGCGAGTTTCTCGCCGCGATTGCTGATCGCGCTCAGCGGCACCACTGTTATATCGTCATTAATGTTTCCCTGCGCCGTGTACAGCCGGCTATTACCGTCACCTCGCTGCTGTATTCACCACAAGGCGAGTGTTTGACCGAGAACGACAAGCAGACGCTGATGGGCCACGAGAACGACTTCTTCGTGCGCGCCAGCGAGCACTCGCCTGTGATCGAGACCGATGTGGGCCGCCTGGGTATCTTCCCCTGCCGTGATGGTGTCACCTTTGAGACACCCCGTGGCCTGGCCCTGCGCGGTGCGCAAATATTTTGTGATTCCCTCAATTCCTTTGCGTTAGACGAGGCCAGTCTGCATGTGCCGGTACGAGCACCGGAAAACAAAGCATTTTTAATCGCGGCGAATAAAGTCGGCTCGCTGATTCCAGAAGAGCAGCTGGAGGCGGTCAGTCAAGGTGCGCACATCCCAGTTGAGTATTTGATGGGCGCAGGCGAGAGTCAAATAGTCGCGCCTGACGGCTCGGTGTTGGCCAGGGCACCGCGGGATCGTGAGATGGTCATCTTTGCCGAAATTGACCTTGAATTGGGTTTTTCAAAGTGCCGGCCCGATGGTTCTGATGTGTTTCTAAATCGCCGCCCTGAACTTTATGAGGCCTTGGTCAAAGAGCCCACGGCGCAACAGTTAAATAACGGTTATACGAGCAATGATGTTGCATCAGATTTGCACGTGGCGTTGCTGCGCCCGCAATCGATGGCGCTGGGGGTTGGTGCGTTGCACGATGTGATGACGGCGATCACCGAGTTAGATGATGCGGTTGAGTTGGTGGTCTTGCCTGAACTATTTTGGTGTGAGGATGCGCGGGTGGGCGATGCGCAAGCCGAGGCTGTTTTTAGCCGACAGGTGGCTTTTGAGTTGGAGCGCCTGTGTCTGGAGCGGAATGTTTACATTGCAACGTCGCTGGTGGAAACCGCCTCTGCGGGTTATCAACACGTTGCCGTATTGCTGGGCCCGCAGGGGCGAGTGGCAACGCAGCCACAATTACACCGAGCCGAACGTCACAGCTGGAGTCGGTTAGGTGATGCTCTGACGGTGGTTGATTTGCCGTGGGGGCGCTGCGCGCTGCTCACCGGCGATGACAGCGTATACCCAGAATTGGTAAAGGTGTTGGCGCTTAAAGGTGTGCATGTATTACTGCTGCCATTTGACTGCCAGGAGAGCTGGGAAAACAGTTTTGGTTTGTTGTCACGCGCGGCCGAAAATCGAATTTGTGTCGTCGCGTCTAGCCGTGCGACGGCCTCGGGCAGCGGCGTGATTTGTTCGCTTGAACGTGAATTTACTATTATGACTGAGTGGCATGAACGAGAATTTGATGGGTTTATTAATTACCCCATTACCACACATCAAAGGCATGTCATCACTCAGGCGGTGATTCATCCCGCGGCGGCGGCGAATAAACTCATGTCGAAGAATACCGATTTATTGCTGCAGCGCCCCTGGCATTTATGTGACACCTTGGTGAGTCAGTAGCGTGATTAGTGTATTTGTTTTTTATGTTCTCAAGCGACACAGCCCATGAATGAACCCTTCAATATTCCACGTGCTTTAAGTGCGTACATCGTTGGCTTGGCCCATGTTGGATTTGTGGTCGAAGCGCTGGCGCCGCAGTTGGATGTTTACCGACAGCGTTACGGCTTGGCCGATGACGCGATCACCGTGACACCGCCTTTTTCTGAGTCGGCAACGGTGGCGCGTTTCGCGTTTGTGCGCATTGCTGACGGCATCGAGCTGGAGCTGATCGAACCCATCTCGGCGACGATGAAAGAGCAGCTGGGTGTGAGCGCCGACTCGGACGTTAGCGGCCCCGGCGGTATTAATCATATAGCCTACCGCGTTGAGGATTTAGACTCGGTTTTTGACGCGCTGCAAACACAGGGTGTGCGTGCGGGGCATGTCACCCCTGATGGGGTGGTGGATACAGGTCGATCAAAAATACTGTATTTAAACCCAGACGATTTCGGTGGCGCTTTGATTGAATTGGTAGAAACCAATTCCCGTGGCGGTGCCAGTTGATGTTGCACGGTTTGCTTGAGCGTTTTCCGCTGGCAGGAGGTGCTTGTTTGTTGGCCAGTGGTGAGTATCAATACCAGTGTAATGGACAGCCGGTACAGGTGTTTGAGCCGTGGCTTGTCTATCAGGCGGACGGCCAGTGCTGGATTCGCAGTGAGCGTATCGCAACAGACGCCAATGTATATATTCACGTGCTGGCCCGGCTCGACAAACCGCTCGACGCCGGCGCGCGGGTGGTATGGTTTGAGGTGCAGTGGCACCAGTGGGATAGCCAGCGGTTATTGGTAGGGGCTGAGTATGAGGTGTTGCCGGGGCAGGGCGTACGTGTGCGACGTCAACAGTATGAAGAAAATGGCCATGTATTAAATGAGCCCAGGTTGAAAATAATTGAGACACCCAGCGAAAATAAAACGGCGTTGGTGTTTCCGCTGTTGCGTATTTTTATGGGGTCAGTGATCAGTGGTGTGTTGGCCGAGGGGGGGCAGGCAGAGGTGATTATCCCCGCCATTGTTAACCCCGCCAATGTTAATGATTTATTGGGGCCGCTGCGGTCACAGCGCAGCGCAACAGCGCTCGATGGCTCGGATGAAAAAGCGGATGTGTTTTGTTTTGACTATTGTGGGGACCAGTATCAGCAGGGTTCTCTGTTTTCTTTTAATCGCGCCGGTTTGCTGCTGGATTACCAGTGGCAACAAAGTGCGGAGCAGCGCTGGCAGGTGAAGTTGATTAACTTGCAGGGCCGCGCCGATGTCTTGGCATTAGACTTAGGTGCATCGTTATCATCTGGAGAGTGTGATGAAGCTTTATAATCTGGACCATTCGCCCTATTCGACGCGGGTGCGCATACAAATTCGCAGGAAGTCACTGCCTATAGAAATACTTCCGCCGCCCATCGCGCTGCGCACAGCAGAGTTTATGGCGCGCTTTGCAATGGGTAAAGTACCGGTGTTGGAGCTTGACGACGGTACCTTGATCGCTGAATCAACCGTGATTATGGAATACCTTGAGGATGTCTTTGAGCAGCTACCCATGCGTCCACTAGACCCTGTGGCGCGGGCGCAAATGGGTATGTTGTCGCGATATGCGGATACCCACATGAACCCAGCGGCGCTGTTCCCTATTTTTAAGGCGGCGATGGCGCCAGCCGGTGTTGACTGGCAGCCACATATCGAGGCTTTAGCCGCAGAGCTGGCGCGCCTAGAGCGCTTGCTGAACAGTTTGCCGAATTGCCACTTGCGGGATTTACACCTCGGTGACGTGGCACTGATTCCGACGATGCTGTACGTCTTGGCGATGACGCCGATGTTGGGGCTCACCGATGTGTTGGCTGACTACCCTGCGGTTACACAGTGGTGGCAGTGGGTACAGGCCGATGAGGTGGTGTCAGGTACCTCTGAGGAGATGATGCACGCTTACCGGACATTTATGGCTGGGCTCTCTGCCTGACCGTCTCAAAGCATTGATGTAAACGATGACGTAAAACTTACATGCACAATATAGACACAAAAAAGCCGGCTCTGGATTTGACTCCATTGCCGGCTTTTTGTTGAGCGCGGTTAAATTAGTTCATCAGGGTAACGACGCACTTAAAGCGTCA
>Ga0105356_10005301_pt1 | contig 12262 bp, 8 predicted proteins | sample GOMGulsemesocosm_3_FD_83502 | JGI IMG/M metagenome (GOLD analysis project Ga0105356, IMG submission 83502) | Methane-oxidizing microbial communities from mesocosms in the Gulf of Mexico - GOM9D Gulf of Mexico | ecosystem: Environmental > Aquatic > Marine > Cold seeps | place: Gulf of Mexico...
AGCTGACCAGAGCCATTATGGCCCCAGCATTTGACCGCACCGTTATCCACCGCACAGCTGTGAAAAGCACCCGTAGACACAGCGGTTGCTTGGCTGATACCCGCGATGGTTACGGGGGTGGTGCGTTGTGTCGTGCTGCCATCACCGAGTTGGCCAGAGCTATTACGGCCCCAGCATTTGACCGCTCCGTTATCCGCCACACAGCTGTGAAAAGTACCCGTAGACACAGCGGTTGCTTGGCTGATGCCCGCGATGGTTACGGGGGCTGTGCGTTGTGTCGTGCTGCCATCACCGAGTTGGCCATAGTGATTACGGCCCCAGCATTTGACCGCGCCGTTATCCACCGCACAGCTGTGAAGAGTACCCGCAGACACGGCGGTCGCTTGGTTGATGCCCGCGATGGTTACGGGGGCGGTGCGTTGTGTCGTGCTGCCATCACCGAGTTGGCCATAGTCATTTTTGCCCCAACATTTGACCACACCGTTATCCACCGCACAGCTGTGATACCGACCCGTAGACACGACGGTCGCTTGGCTGACCCCCGAGATGGTTACGGGGGCGGTGCGTTGTGTTGTGCTGTCCTCACCAAGCTGGCCATAGTCATTATAGCCCCAGCATTTAACCGCACCGTTATCCATCGCACAGCTGTGAGAAGTACCTACAGACACAGCGGTCGCTTGGCTGATACCCGCGATGGTTACGGGGGCGGTGCGTTGTGTCGTGCTGCCATCACCGAGCTGACCAGAGCCATTATGGCCCCAGCATTTGACCGCACCGTTATCCACCGCACAGCTGTGAGAAGAACCTGAAGACACAGAGGTCGCTTGGCTGATCCCTGCGATGGTTACGGGGTCTGTGCGATGTGTCGTGCTGTCATCACCGAGCTGACCAGAGCCATTATAGCCCCAGCATTTGATCGCACCGTTATCCACCGCACAGCTGTGAAAAGCACCCGCGGACACAGCGGTTGCTTGGCTGATCCCCGCGATGGTTACGGGGGCGGTGCGTTGTGTCGTGCTGCCATCACCGAGCTGGCCATAGTTATTATTACCCCAGCATTTGACCGTACCGTTACCCACCGCACAGCTGTGAGAAGAACCTGCAGACACAGCAGTCGCTTGGCTGATCCCTGCGATGGTTACGGGGGCGGTGCGTTGTGTCGTGCTGCCATCACCGAGTTGGCCATAGTCATTATTGCCCCAGCATTTGACCACACCGTTATCCACCGCACAGCTGTGAAAATCACCCGCAGACACAGCGGTCGCTTGGCTGATCCCCGCGATAGTTACGGGGTCTGTGCGTTGTGTCGTGCTGCCATCACCGAGTTGACCATAGTCATTATAGCCCCAGCATTTGATCGCACCGTTATCCACCGCACAGCTGTGAAGAGTACCCGCAGACACGGCGGTCGCTTGGCTGATCCCCGCGATGGTTACGGGGGCGGTGCGATGTGTCGTGCTGCCGTCACCGAGTTGGCCATAGCCATTATAGCCCCAGCATTTGACCGCACCGTTATCCACTACACAGCTGTGACTCCCACCCGCAGACACAGAGGAGGCCCCCAAGGGATCAGCGAATACAAGCGTTGTATTGGCCTGGCCAATGCTTAATTCATAGCTACCCTTTAGTTTGGCAGGCAGGCTTAAGTCGATATAGCCATTTTCTGCTACGTCCGCTGTCAAGGTCATTGTTGTATCCAGCTTGATAGCATGACCTTTAAGGTGCTGCCCTGAGATACGGATTTTAGAACCGCCCTGGCTATTCACTAGCTTGGGAGTGACTGACAGTATTGATGCGGGACCTGTTGTAGTAGATATAGGTGTAGGCACAGGTGTAGGCATAGATATAAGTGTAGTCGGTGCGTCACCACTACCACAGGCCGTCAGCCCGCAGATAAGTGTGAGCAGAAGTAGTGCACTGCGTCGTTTTAACATTGATAAAGTCGCTATTTTGGTGGCGTGGTAATAATATTTATTATATTTAACCGACTACTATATCAGCTTAAACAGAACTTTGTCTGTCGAAAATTGCCCGAAAAGCAGTACTTTTTTATATTTTTTGGGGTGGTTCCCATGAAATAGCAACCAAAGTAGCGTCAATTTTTTAGATGGCCATGCACTCTAACACTTGGAAAAAGTTAAGCCATATATACAAAAAATACCTATGACGCTTGAATTTGTTATATTCTTGCCGAGAAAGGGCATAAGGCTTGAACCAAAGGCCCGTTGTCAGTACCCACTAAGCGGGAAATAAGCCCGTGGATAGGTAGCGGTCGCCGCGGTCGCAAATCACACATACCACTACAGCGTTCTCTACCGACTTGGCCACCTTAATAGCCGTAGCCACCGCACCACCAGAAGACACTCCACAAAAGATGCCCTCTTCCGCCGCTAAGCGCAGAGTTGTCTGTTCGGCCTCTTCTTGGCTAACCTCTATCACTTGATCAATATTCTCATGGGTAAATATTTCAGGCATATATTCTGCTGGCCACTTGCGGATACCCGGTATACTAGAGCCATCTGTCGGCTGTGTGCCCACCACTTGAATAGCCGCACTTTGCTCCTTCAAGTAGCGAGAAACACCTACAATAGTACCTGTTGTCCCCATAGCGCTAACAAAATGTGTGATTGTACCTTGCGTATCCTGCCATATTTCCGGCCCAGTGCTTGTATAATGGGCCAGAGGATTATCCGCATTAGAGAACTGATTTAACAGCTTTGCCTTTCCCTCCCCCTCCATCTGCAATGCTAAGTCCCTAGCCCCTTCCATACCCTCTTCCTTACTCACCAAAACCACCGCAGCACCAAAGGCTTTCATCGTAGCAACACGCTCTTGGCTAGAATTAGCAGGCATAATCAAGGTCATCTTATACCCCTTAATGGCCGCAGCCATAGCCAAGGCAATACCGGTATTACCGCTGGTGGCCTCAACGAGATGGTCGCCTGGGCTTATCTCCCCTCTCGCCTCAGCTTGCTTGATCATAGAAAGTGCTGGCCTATCTTTTACGGAACCTGCGGGGTTATTACCCTCCAGCTTCATTAGCAGAGTACTGCCACCCAAGTCTTCCATACGTTGCATCCGCACTAGAGGGGTATTGCCAATAAAATCTTCAATCGTTGGATAAATCATAAAATAGACTCCCTAGTAGCCTTGCGTGAAGCGATATACAATAAGGATTATACATAAGCACTAGCATCTAAAAACAAGAAATAGCTAAGCAGTAATAAAAACAGGGCTCTGCATGCAATCTAAAAAGGCTTTTAGTACATATATAAACTGGATAAAGGCTGGCCTGCTTATATCTCTATGCTTGGCCGCAAGTACAGCTCACTCAGTATCAATCACTATTATCACCGACCACCAGAGCCAGTATCAATTTAGAAGCCTTATCTCTTCAATAAAGAAAGGCACACAGGCATTGCAGAATAGGCCCAGCCTACAAGTACTAAGCCACACGGAAAAGCCACCAATAGACAAAGCCTTAGCTGATAAACAAACCTGTATTGTGAGCATAGGCCCCAAGTCATTTGAAAAAATCAACAAGAGTAAGCATCACTGTTCAATATCCCTGCTTATTTCTGAGCGCCTGTTCCTCTCTGCCAGTGCAGACTTCCAGCAGCAAGCGTCGGCCATATATACAAATCAATCTTTGCAACGCATTAGCGGTGTAATACAACGCACACTGAGCCATGTTAAAAAAGTCTCTGTCATAGTTTCTGACAACTGGCCTACTGAAGCTCTTCCCAAGCACAGTCTTATAGATTTAAATATACAACGACTCAAGGCTGGCGAATCAGCTATTGAGGCTTTTCGCCTTGCCTGTGAAGATAGCGATATAATCATTGCCCTACCCGACACCAAGATATATAACAAAGGCAATATAAAAAACATCTTGCTAACTAGCTACAAAACTAAAACTCCTCTGATTGGCTATTCAGAGGCACTCGCGCGTGCAGGGGTATTAATATCTGTCTTCACCTCTCCAGAGCACCTAGGCAAACAAGTGGTAGAGTGGTTTTCTCAAGGACACCAGAAACTGGCCGCCGAACCAAAGTATTTCAAAGTAAAACTCAACCAAAAAGTAGCTCAGGCCTCAGGCCTAACACTGAAAAACGAATCGTTATTTCTACAAGACACCTGGACCGACAGTAATGAATAACTGGCCCCTACAAAGCAGATTACTATTCATCTCATTACTGCCCTTACTAGTAGTCACCGTCATCTTATCCTCTTATTACATGAGAAGTAGTATCGAGTCACTGAGAGAGCAAACCTTTGAACAAGGACAGCTGCTCACCTCTCAGCTAGCACCTGCAGTTGAGTACGGAGTGCTATCGGGCAACCAGAAATCTCTAAACAAAATCATTTACAACCTGCTTGAGCACGAAAGCGTCATTAGCGTCGCAATCATTGATACAGACAACAAAAATATAGCTAAAGCGGTAAAAGAAAACATCAGTAAAAATTATTCATCCCTCGTATTTGATACGATTTTTGAAGTGCTCTCGGGTATAAGCACGACCAATAGATTCAAAGAAAAAATCACTAGTGAGCCAATTACACTCGACGACTACGCTGTAGAAAGTGAGTTCTTGGTTCAAGAAAAAATCATAGGGCATGCCATTGTTGAGGTATCGCTATCACTAAGTGCCTATGAGCAGTTTAAAAGTGTACTCAGTGGATTTTTAGTCGCCATTTTCATCCTAATTAGCGTGTTTTTCTTTGCCCTGCGCACCAGCCGACAAATCACTCTCGCCATCAATGACATGGCTGAAACAGTTTCCAAGATACAATCAGGCGACCTTAATGTACGTAGTACCAGTCAAGCAGGTGCCGAGCTGCAAAAACTACGAGACGGCATCAATGCCATGGCCGAAAACATTGCCCAATCTGAAGAGAACTTGAAGTATGAAGTCGAACAGGCCACCGCTGAATTAATTAGCAAAAATGCCGCTTTAGCCACAGCTGAAAAAGACGCTATTGCAGCAAGCGAAGCTAAATCGGTTTTCTTGGCTAATATGAGTCACGAAATACGCACCCCTATGAACGGTGTGCTGGGCTTTATCGACGTACTGCTAAAAACATCATTGAGCCAGCAACAGAGAAACTACTCCGAAACCATTCGCAGTGCCTCACACAGCCTTATGCTTTTGATTAATGATATTTTGGACTTCTCGCGTATCGAGTCCGGCAAAATGCCTATTGAAAAAGTATCCTACGAATTTAATAGCCTGCTAAGTGAACTGTTTATGCTTCACTCACAAGCCGCCTTCAACAAGGGTATTGAAATACTTTTTTATGTTGAAGAAGACATTCCGAGCAAGGCAGAAATTGACCCCAAACTTTTTAAGCAAGTCATGATCAATTTGATATCTAACGCTATCAAGTTCACAGAAAGTGGCTATGTAAATGTCGTTTTTCGATTTTCTAAAGCCGCGCAAAAACTAACCGTACAAGTCAAAGACACTGGCATCGGCCTAAAGGAAGATCGTATTAATGGACTGTTTAATGAATTTGAGCAAGGTGACAACACAACTGCCCGGCAATATGGAGGCAGTGGCCTAGGCCTTGCGATCACCAACAGAATTATCAACTTGTTAGGCGGGCAAATAAAAGCCTATAACCATAAACATGGTGCATGTTTTGAGTTTGTTATCCCAATGCAAGAAATTGCTGCAGCCCCCTACCCCAGGCCCGGCCCTCATATCGCCCTCATAGGTGAACACACTGTCACAGTAGAAAGCTATCGCTCTTTACTAAAACGCTATGGCTACAGCGTTTTCACACCTCAGGCCAAGGACATTATTAGCAGCCACTATCAAGCCATACTGTATTTAATGTCGCCGAGTGACATCCACTACAGAATACCCGGCAGATCCGATGCCATTGCATTCATCAGCACGAACAACCCCGAAGATTTAGACTCGGTTAAAAGCTGGGGATTTGGGCGTGCTATACACAAAACCATTTGTGCCAACGAACTTGCCGATATTCTTTTCGATCAGCACTACAGCCCCACTCCAGACAGCAGCAAGCCTAAAACTTCAAAGCTGGAAACGAATGCCTCTAGTCAAACACTGTCGGGATTACACATTCTGGTAGTCGACGACAATCACGTTAACCTAACCTTAATGGACACCTACCTAAGCGATCTGGGGGCTGAGGTATTAATGTGCGATAACGGCGAACGCGCTGAACAAGTTATTCAAAGCAACCATGTAGATTTAGTTTTCATGGACATTCATATGCCTGGCCAAGATGGCTTCGCTACTGCACAAAACATCCGCGACCTAGGCTTTAGCAATGCCATGTTCCCCATCATTGGCCTCTCAGCTGACGGCATTGGAAATGTACGCAAACGAGCTCTAGAGTCAGGTATGGATGACTATGTGCTTAAGCCTGTTTCACAACAAAAGCTTATCGATGTGATTCAGCATCATCTTGTCTCACAGCTGGTACAACTAGAGCCAGCTCAAAAACCCACAGAAAAAACATCCTCCAGTAGCATACTGATGGTCGGAGAAGAAGAGCTAAAAATAGAACTCAGTAATATGCTGCTTAAAGACTTACCGGACATAATGCAAGAACTCAATTCAGCACAGCAACAACTAGATACAGAGAAATTATTTCACCTTGCCCACAAATTACACGGGGCTTGCATCTACTGCGACATGCCCGAGGTTGAGGCTATTTCAGCGCAACTAGAAGACGCCAGCCGCAATAAAGATAAAGCAGCTATTCCAGACTTATATCAGCAGCTAAAAGTACAAGTAGACCTGTTTATCAGTACTTGTGCTTAAGCCTAGCTACGCGCTTCTGCTATTAATGACTTTATTCTAAGCACTGACTCAGTCAACCCTAGCATCACCGCTTGAGCAATGATCGAATGACCAATATTGAGCTCTGATATTTCGGGAATTGCAGCGACGGCAGAAACATTGCCTTCATGTAAGCCATGGCCAGCATGCACAATTAAACCTAGGCCTTCAGCATAGGCCGCAGCTTTAACGATACGTTCTAGCTCATCCGCCTGATCCTGCTCAGCCAGGGCATCCGCATAACTTCCTGTATGCAGCTCTACCACGGGAGCTCCCGCCAGCTTAGCTGCATCTAACTGCTTAAAATCAGGGTCAATAAACAATGACGCTCTCGCCCCGGCCCCATGCAAGCGCGTACAAGCTGCAGTTATAGAGTCTAAATTCCCAATCACGTCCAATCCACCCTCAGTAGTTAGCTCCTCACGCTTTTCAGGCACCAAACAGCAGGCAAAAGGTTTTATTTCACAGGCAATATCAAGCATTTCATCCGTTACGGCCATTTCTAAATTCATTCGCGTTTTCAATTGCGAGCGCATTGCATAAACATCGGCGTCTTGAATGTGCCTACGGTCTTCCCGTAAATGCAAAGTAATGCCCTCAGCCCCTGCATCTTCGGCAACAAGCGCGGCCTCTAAAGGCGATGGATAATCTGTCCCACGAGCTTGGCGTAGTGTAGCTACATGGTCAATGTTCACACCTAATTCACAATACTGCATTTAACTACCTAAAATTTAATGATGACGGCTAATTATATAGCCACTTAACATTATTTCTGATACTTTGAGCAAAAATATAATGAATTACTTAAGGGGCTTACCGTGTCACTACGACGCATAGTCAGAATTGCACTCAGCTTAGCAGTGCTTGCTATCTTCCTGCTACACAGCTCCACGTTGCTACGCATTCCTCTAATCGACTCCCTAGAAAACTTGGCTTACGACGCTAGGCTTAACTTCACCCTACCCAATACCGTTGACAACCGCATTGTCATTGCTGACATAGACGAGAAAAGTCTGTCCGAAGTCGGTCAGTGGCCCTGGGAGCGTAGTACCCTCGCGCGCTTAATGGACATCCTATTTGATCACTATCAAATAAAAGTAGTTGGCTTCGATATGATTTTCGCAGAAGAAGATGAAAGCTCGGGCCTAAGAATACTCCAGGATCTAGCCAACGGCGCCCTGCTCTATAACGACGAATTCCAATATGAGCTAGAAAAAATACAGCCTAGCCTAGAAAATGACAGCTTATTTTCACAAAGCTTAGCCGGCAGAAAAGTCGTGTTAGGCCAGGTCTTTAACCAACACGAAGAAGTTGCATTTAACCAACTCCCTAGCCCTATAGGCTCACTGAGTGATAAATATGCCGACAAGCTTCCCATAATTCAACCAAAAGGCTACTCGGCAAACCTATCCATTCTACAAAATAATGCTACGACCGCTGGCTTTTTTGATAACCCAACCCTTGATGAAGATGGTATCTTCCGCCGCGTGCCTATTATTCAAGAATATAAAGGCGGACTATATGAATCACTGGCACTCGCAGTAGCGCGCTTAGCGCTAGACTCCCCCGAGCTAAAAATAAACATTCAAGTCGCTCAGGAAAACACCTATTCCATCGAAGTCGCAAGCTTAGGTGAATATGCAATTCCGGTAGATAAAGACGTCGCCATCTTGGTGGCCTACCGTGGCCGCCAGAACAGCTTCCCCTACTTATCTATTGCAGATATTTTGAATAAAAAAATCCCTGCGGGTCAATTAAAAGACAAGATCATTTTGATTGGTACATCAGCACCCGGCTTACTCGACTTGCGATCTACTCCGGTACAAAACGCCTACCCTGGTGTAGAAGTCCACGCCAACATTATTTCCAGCATACTCGACCAACGCATCAAGCACCGCCCCGCCTATATCACTGGTTTTGAATTTATTTCTGTCCTAGTACTAGGCGTAATAATGATCAGCATACTGGCCTTCCTGTCACCGCTGTGGATATCCATTTTCACCGTCGGCATGTCCCTACTAATATTGGCGTCGAACATGCTGGCTTGGAATAATGGCCTTGTACTACCTATCGCATCCCCAATACTGCTGATTATCTCTCTTTTCATTCTACAAATGTCCTATGGCTTCTTTGTTGAGTCACGCGGCAAGCGCCAGCTAGCTAAGCTGTTTGGCCAGTACATCCCCCCCGAGCTAGTTGACGAAATGTCGGACGACCCCACTGATGTAATAATGGAAGGTCAGTCCAAGGAAATGACGGTCTTATTCTCTGACGTGCGTGGTTTCACCACTATTTCTGAAGGCTTGGACTCGAAAGAGCTATCCCAGCTCATGAACAGCTTTTTAACACCCATGACACACGTTATTCACGAGCACCGTGGCACCATCGACAAATATATGGGTGACGCCATTATGGCCTTCTGGGGGGCACCCCTTGATGATCCCCATCATGCTAAAAATGCTCTGCTTGCGGGCTTAGATATGATCAAACGCCTCGCCGCGATGCAAGACGAATTCAAAGCGCGTGGCTGGCCTGAGATCAAAGTAGGAGTTGGCCTAAACACCGGCATGATGAGCGTCGGCAACATGGGGTCTGAATTCCGTATGGCATACACCGTGATGGGGGATGCCGTGAACCTAGGCTCGCGTCTAGAGGGTCTGACCAAACAATATGGCGTAGAAATCATCGTCAGCGAAAGCACGGCGGAAGCCCTACCTGAATTTGAGTACCTAGAGCTGGATTATGTAGCGGTAAAAGGCAAAGACAAACCGGTGAAAATATATGAGCCTATCGGCCTATCTATTGAGCTTGCCAAAGACCAAAAATCAGAAATACGCCGCTTCAACAAAGCTCTTAAGCTATATCGGCAGCAGCAATGGGATATGGCAGAACAAGAAATTTTCTCATTATCACAGTCCGCAACAACTCTTGACCGCTCGGTATATAAAATATACTTAGATCGAATCATGTATTTTCGTGCCAACCCACCCGATAGCGATTGGGATGGTGTGTTCACACACACCAGCAAGTAATGTGTGACGGCCATCACAAATACCGTGTGGACTAGCTCACAGCACGGTATTTACTTTGCAAGATGGCAATTCTGGGATTACATTTAGTAGTAAGTGCATAGGGAGGAAATTGTCATGATCTATCGTGAAAAACAACATGACGTCAGTGGAACTATCGACGTAACCGATCACGCTGCTGTGCGCGATGAAGTCCTGAGCCTGTTCACAGACCTCTATATAGGACAAGACCTAAGCCCTCTATCGCAAGCCTACGACGATATGCACCGATTATTCACGGGACACTATCCAGGCTTTTACTTCTGCGACACGATTTACCACGACCTGCAACACACTTTAGATATGTCCTTGGCTCTAGCACGCATGATCGTGGGCTATGAAATGGATACCAGCGGCAGTGCTAGCTTTGGTGGCAAGCGCGCAATGATTGCAATTATATGCGCCCTATTTCACGACTCTGGCTATGTACGCGCCCGCAAAGACAGCCTGCACAGCAATGGCGCCGAATATACCAAGACTCACGTTACCCGCAGCGCCCAGTTTCTATCTAATTACCTACCCAGCATAGGCCTAGGCGATGTCATTTTTATCACCAACAAAATGGTGCACTTCACCGGCTACGAGCTATCTGTAGACCGTTTGCAACTACAGGACCGAAAATACCAAACCCTGGGTTATATGCTCGGTACAGCTGACCTTATCGCACAAATGGCCGATCGCTGCTATTTAGAGAAGTGTCGTGACCGCTTATACAGTGAATTTGTACTGGGTGAAGTCGACCGCATGACCGGTGATGACGGTTCAATACAGCTCATCTACGACTCCCCTGAAGACCTGCTCAGAAAAACCCCTGAGTTTTACCGCCGCAACGCTTTAAGCCGCCTCGATACTATCTTTAACAGCGTATACCACTACGCAGAGAAGTATTTTTCAGGTAAAAATCTGTACATGCTAGAAGTAGAAAAAAACGTCAACTATCTACAGCATGTACTAGACAAGGATGACTTCACGCTGCTACGCCGCAAACCACTGGCCAACATGGGCACAATTGCACTACAGGGACAAAGCCAGCTATTACATGCCCATAAAAGCTAGTTATTTCTGTAACTTGCTATAACGCACAAGCTCTTGCCAGTCCTTGTAACTAAGCTGGTCACGACTCAACAACAAAGGCTTTCGACCACATTGAAAGCTTATCAACACAATATAGCCAAACAATATACGCAGCTCCTGCAAATCAAACTCACCCACAGCCAAGCGCACAACATACTCATTGATGGTTATTTTTTGCTCTGATAAATGTAACTTATACTCTGTAAAGGCATGCAATATCAAAACGCTGCAACATGTAAATAATACTAATAGAGTATTATCGCTACTGATAATAGCGAGACCTACCATCAGAACTGACAATAGGCGTAAGCCTAAAATAAACTGTCCAGACCTATGAATAGTTAATTGCAGGTGAGGACTGTATTGCTTTAATGACATCTCCTAGATCACTCTCGTCCGCCACCAAACGGCCGCTGAAGTAGCCATACAGATCTGGCTCTTCGTAATCCAATAACTCTTTAAACGCATTCTTGTGGGCTTCTGACGCATCTGCATAGTATAGATCAAGATAGCGCAACATCAGCTGATCTAACTCTTTCATTCCACGACGACAGCGCCAGCGCAACTTAGCCATTTCATTTTCAGACATTTTCATTCCTTAATATAAAAAGGCTTCACCGGATGGAGAAGCCTTTTTATCAATAACTGTCATGCTGAGCGAAGCGTTAGCGTAGTCGAAGTATCTGGTTCACTGAAATTTCGGTGTACAAGATCTTTCGGCTTCATTACATTGCGCTCAAGATGACATTGTTTGATCTATGCGGATAGGCTGTAGAGCCTATCCGCTTAGAATACACTTACGCATGCTCTCTTTCAAAGATCATTTTCTTGATATCAGCAATTGCTTTCGCTGGATTCAAGCCCTTAGGGCAAGTCTTCGCGCAGTTCATAATGGTATGGCAGCGGTACAACTTGAAAGGATCTTCCAGTGCATCTAGGCGCTCACCCGTGGCCTCATCGCGGCTATCAACAATCCAACGATAGGCCTGCATCAATACCGCAGGACCCAAGTAGCGATCGCCATTCCACCAGTAGCTTGGGCAAGACGTAGAACAACAAGCGCACAGAATACACTCGTACAAACCGTCCAGCTTGGCACGGTCTTCTTTAGACTGTAGGCGCTCACGGGTCGGCGCTGAACTAGTCGTCTTGATGTAAGGCTCTACTGAGCGTAGCTGGGCGTAAAAGTTAGTTAGGTCGGGAACCAAGTCCTTCACTACAGGCATATGAGGTAGAGGGTAGATCTTGACCATGCCCTTAATGTCTTCGATAGCACGGGTACAAGCCAATGCATTAGTGCCG
>Ga0105356_10005307_pt1 | contig 12251 bp, 10 predicted proteins | sample GOMGulsemesocosm_3_FD_83502 | JGI IMG/M metagenome (GOLD analysis project Ga0105356, IMG submission 83502) | Methane-oxidizing microbial communities from mesocosms in the Gulf of Mexico - GOM9D Gulf of Mexico | ecosystem: Environmental > Aquatic > Marine > Cold seeps | place: Gulf of Mexico...
ACCAGGTTTGTTTGAAGTTGTTTCACAAACTAAAACAGGAATCATTGTAGAATCATTAACTGATAAAAAACGCATTCCAATTTTATCTACTCACAATGTGAGTTTATTAGAAAACATTGCCATTTTCACCTATGATGAAGAAGTGCCTTTATTAACTGTTTTTAAAGCTATTTTTGAAAAAGAAGCAGGAAAAGAAACAATCAGCCACAAAGAAAGTGGTGCTAAATTATCTTCATTTTTCTCTGAAATCTTACCAGAATACGACCAAGAAAGAGTATATACTTCTAACATTAAAAAAATTATACAATGGTACAATGGGTTGATCGCTGTTGAATTTGATTTTTCAACTGCAGAACTATCTTCAAATACGAACCAAGAAGCGTAGTTAAATGTTTAGGTGTTAGAAAACATAAAAGATGCATAAAACGTAGCAACATCGCTAGACATCTTAAATAATAAACCACAAAAAATTGAATAGCAGAACACAGCAATTAGAGGCGTTTAACAGGTTATTAGATATTATGGATGAACTTCGTGAGAAGTGCCCATGGGATCAAAAACAAACCTTAGAATCGTTACGTCATTTAACGATTGAAGAAACCTACGAATTGGCCGATGCTATTTTAGACAACGACTTAGAAGAAATTAAAAAAGAATTGGGCGATGTGTTATTACACATCGTCTTTTATGCTAAAATTGGAAGTGAGAAAAATGCTTTTGATATTGCAGAAGTTGCCAATGCTATTTCTGACAAATTGATTGACAGACATCCACATATTTATGGAGATGTAATTGTTAAAGATGAAGAAGAAGTTAAACGAAATTGGGAAAATCTAAAACTTAAAGAAGGGAAATCTTCTGTTTTAGAGGGCGTTCCTAATAGCCTCCCTGCTTTGGTAAAAGCAAACCGAATTCAAGATAAAGTTGCTGGTGTTGGTTTTGATTGGGAAGAACCACAACAAGTTTGGGAAAAAGTTCAAGAGGAACTAAACGAACTAAACGAAGAAGTTAAAAACAATAACACAGATAATATTGAATCTGAGTTTGGAGATGTCTTATTTTCCATGATTAACTATGCTCGTTTTATTGGAGTAAATCCAGAAAACGCACTGGAAAGAACTAATAAAAAATTCATCAAACGCTTTCAATACTTAGAGAAAGCTGCAAAAAAAGAAGGCAAAGAACTTTCTGACATGTCTCTTGTTGAAATGGATGTCCATTGGGAAAAGTCGAAGAGCTTTTTCAAATAACATCGAATTGGGAAAAGTCGAAGAGCTTTTTCAAATAATACAACATTGGGAAAAGTCAAAGACCTTTTTCAAATAAATCTCAAAAAAAATTAACCTTTTTTATTAAAAAATGGATTCCGGATCAAGTAGGGAATGACATTACATTTAGTATATTTACTTTTATGAATGTACTTATTATTACAGGAGGAAGTAGCGGCATTGGAAAAGCGATTGCCCTAAAATACACTTCCCAAAAATATACTGTAATTTCTATTTCTAGAAGTAAAGCGCTCACTGTTAATTACCAACAAATCATCGCTGATTTGAATAGCACCTCTAGCACTATTAAAGCGATCCATACTGCTTTTGCAAATCTAAATTTAGAAACTATTTCATCAATCACATTGGTAAATAATGCCGGAGGGCTGGGTGAAACAAACACACTTGGCAATTTAGATTCAGAAAAAATTCAAGATATCATTCAATTAAACACTACTACTCCGTTAGTATTAGCGAATGAGTTTTTTCGATTCACTAAACATCTAACTTGTAAAAAACAACTTATAAATATTTCTTCTGGGGCTGCAGTGAATCCATACCAAGGTTGGTCTATATATTGTTCTTCTAAAGCGGCTATAGAAATGATGACGAAGACAATCGCTTTAGAGCAAAATGAATTAACCAACGGAGTTAAATGCATTGCAATAAAACCTGGAGTTGTAGATACCAATATGCAAACTACCCTTAGAAAAACAACAGCAACAGAATTTAAAAACGTGCAACGTTTTAAAGACTTAAAGGAAAACAACGAATTGTATTCCCCAGAATTTGTAGCCAGCAGGATTTACCAAATTGACTCGAAAAACCAACTAGAAAACGGGGACATTATCGACATTAGAAAATTTTAATAAATGACACGAATAGAAGAAATTATAAAACATCTAGACCTACTTCCACACCCAGAAGGAGGTTATTATAAAGAAACGTATCGAAGTGTTGGAAATATCAATGCTGATAGTTTAGCGGAAAATTACAAAGGAAAAAGAAGTTACTCTACCAGTATTTACTTTTTACTGACTTCAACTGAGTTTTCTGCATTTCATAAAATAAAACAAGATGAAATTTGGCATTTCCATGAAGGCTCTCCAATTAGATTACATACTATTTCTGAAGAAGGGAATCATCAAGAATACTGTATTGGCACTAATTTTTTAGAAGACCAAAAACCTCAGTTAATTGTACCAGGGAATCACTGGTTTGCTGCTTCTGTTATAGAAACGAATTCGTATGCTTTGGTAAGCTGTACCGTTTCTCCTGGATTTGATTTTAGCGATTTTGTTTTACCTAGCAGAGAATATTTAGTTTCAAAATACCCTCAACATAAACAATTAATTCACCAATATACTCTTAAATAAAAAAAGCCGCTCTATTGAGCGGCTTTTTTACTACACTAGTTTTTTAGCGTTTATTACTTTTTGTTTTGTGAGCGCAAGCTCTATGACTTCGCTCATTTCAGAAACATAATGAAATTTCAACCCTTTTAAATAGGATTCTTTTATTTCTAAAATATCCTTCTCATTTTCATTACACAAAATAATCTCTTTGATATTCGCTCTTTTAGCAGCTAATATTTTCTCTTTGATTCCGCCAACTGGTAGCACCTTACCTCGTAACGTAATTTCACCAGTCATAGCCAACTTATTCTTTACTTTACGCTGTGTAAATGAAGAAATCAATGAGGTTAACATGGTAACCCCGGCACTTGGTCCATCTTTTGGCGTAGCTCCTTCTGGTACATGAATATGCACATTATACTTTTCTAATACCTCAGGGTTCACACCAAAATCTTCTGCATTTGCTTTGATATATTCCATCGCAATCGTTGCAGATTCTTTCATCACTTTTCCTAAGTTCCCAGTAATAGATAAATTCCCTTTTCCTTTAGATAAAATAGATTCTATAAATAAAATATCTCCACCAACACTGGTCCAAGCCAAACCTGTAACAACTCCGGCAACATCATTATTTTCGTATTTATCTCTTTCTAATCGAGCTGGCCCAAGTATCGATTCAACATCTTCAGAAGTCAATGTAATATTATATTCTTCTTCCATTGCAATAGATTTGGCCGCATAACGCACTACTTTGGCTACTTGTTTTTCCAACCCTCTTACTCCAGATTCACGGGTATACCCCTCAACAACCTTTTCTAACTGCTTCTTTCCTAATTTTAAATGATCAGAAGACAAACCGTGCTCTTTTAATTGTTTTGGCAACAAATGTTTTTTAGCAATCTCAATTTTCTCTTCAATGGTATAACCAGAAACATTAATGATTTCCATTCTATCTCTAAGCGCCCAAGGGATTTCTCCTAAGTTATTCGCTGTTGCAATAAATAACACTTTAGAAAGATCGAAACCAACTTCTAAATAATTGTCATAAAACTCCGTATTTTGTTCAGGATCTAACACTTCTAACATCGCAGAAGAAGGATCCCCCTGATTGCTATTGCTTAGTTTATCAATCTCATCCAATACAAAAACAGGATTTGCTGTTCCCGCTTTTTTCAAATTCTGAATCAACCTTCCTGGCATTGCACCAATATATGTTTTACGATGCCCACGAATTTCCGCTTCATCACGCAACCCTCCTAAAGACATGCGTACATATTTTCTTCCCAACGATTCTGCTACAGATTTCCCTAAAGAGGTTTTCCCAACTCCCGGAGGACCATATAAACAGATAATTGGAGATTTCATATCACCTTTTAACTTTAGTACAGCCAAGTGCTCTATGATTCTTTCTTTTACTTTTTCTAAACCGAAATGATCTCTATCTAATACTTTTTGTGCGTTTTTCAAATCGAACTTATCCTGAGAATACTCTCCCCATGGCAACTCTAACATCAATTCTAAATAACTGCGTTGCACTCCATATTCTGCCATTTGCGGATTCATTCTGCGCAAGCGACTCAATTCTTTATCAAAAGTAGCTGCCACTTCTTTTGACCATTTTTTAGAAGTAGACTTCACCCTCATTTCCTCCAACTCTTCGTCATTAGAAACACCACCTAATTCTTCTTGAATGGTTTTTAATTGCTGATTTAAATAATATTCACGCTGCTGTTGATCCATATCAGTACGCGTTTTAGACTGAATATCATTTTTCAATTCTAATCGCTGCAACTCTTTATTTAAACGCTTCAAAGTCAATAAAGCACGCTCTTTTAAATTATGCTGCTCTAATAACTCTTGCTTTTCTTTTACAGATAAATCCATATTTGATGAAATGAAATTCACCAAAAACGAATTAGACTGAATATTTTTTATTGCAAAAGATGCTTCTGAAGGCAACATTGGATTTACCTTAATAATCTCCAATGCTTGCTCTTTAATTGAATCTATAATTGCCGAAAACTCTTTATTTTTCTCTTCCGTTTTATCCTCTAAAGCAACTTTAGTAGTCGCTTTTAAATACGGCTCATTCTGAATCACTTGATCAATTTCAAACCGCTTCTTCCCTTGAATAATAACCGTTGTATTTCCATCAGGCATTTTTAATACACGTAAAATCTGAGCTACTACTCCAATTTTATGAATATCACTTTCCGTCGGGTTTTCTACCTCAGGATTCTTTTGTGAAACAACACCTAATATTTTATCCCCAGCATTGGCGTCTTTTATCAACTGAATTGAGGCATCTCTACCTGCTGTAATTGGAATTACAACACCTGGAAATAACACTGTATTTCTTAACGGTAAAATTGATAATACTGCAGGAATTTCTTCTTTATTAATAATCTCTTCATCTTCAGGCGTCATCAACGGAATTAATTCCGAATCTTCGTCTAACATGTTGTGAAGCGACAAACTGTCTAATCCTATGATTTTAGATTTACTCATTCTATATATTTCTGTCAAGTTGACATTTAGTATTTTATTAATCTTTGCAACAAATGATCAAAAACCGATACAAAAACCTGCACTACAGCTGTTTAATTCGTTTAATCATCATTTCATTCACTTTAATAAGACAATTGTTATGCCAAGCCGCATATTCTGTAATGCTATCTTAACTATTACCAACAAAATCACTTGGTTTGCGTCTTAATTTATTTTCATCTATTTTTCAGGTACTCAAAGAAAAAAAAACAAACCTATTCCATTATGAGCAAACAAGCCAAACAAGATGAACGTATTTCAAAAATGACCTTTGCATCTGTGTACCCACATTATGTTACAAGAGAGGAGAAAAAAGGAAGAACGAAAGAAGTATTACATCAAGTAATTCAATGGCTAACTGGTTATAATGAACAAAAATTACAACAACTTATAGTAGAAAAAGCAACATTTAAGGAGTTCTTCAATATGGCTACCATGCACCCCAATGCAATACTCATAAAAGGCGTCATTTGTGGCTATAGAATAGAGGAGTTAGACAATCAATTAACAAAACAGACAAGGTACCTAGATAAACTTGTAGATGAATTGGCTAGAGGGCGAAAAATGGAGAAAATCTTAAGAACAACATAAAAGGCTACCATTATATTTCAAATTATGAAAATCAAAAACAGTAATCTAATAGCAAGGTATTCCAAGGTTTTTAACGGACAAAGCCTTCCGACATGCACAAGTGTCTCTGAATACATCAAATTAATTGAAAAGATAGATAAGCATTTACCTATTACGAATAGCTTTATAATAATTACAAACCCTCAAACCCAATCGTACGAGTTCATTAGCAAGAATTTCAATGCTGTAACTGACATCACCCCAGAAGAATTGACAGAAAGAGGAGTACGTGGATTTCTAAAAAGAATACACCCTGAAGACGTAACAGTTTGGCTAGGCTTAATGGATGAACTGGTACGCTTCTGTGTATCGCACATTGCCTTAAAAGACAGAAAAAAACTAGATGTTCAATACAACTATCGCTTTAAAAAAGGAAACGGGAACTACATTAATCTACTAGAAAATCAAGTTGCCTTACAACTTGACGAAGAAGGAAATCCATTGATAAGTATGGGACACTACACCGTATTTGGCAATGAAGAATTTACACCCTTAAAAGGGATCATCAGAATGCTTAATGGCGATGGCAAATACGAAACCATCTATACCAAAAATTTTTCCAAAGCAAAAATGCTAGCTAAATTATCTACGCGCGAACAAGAAGTCATTGAATTACTACAACAAAAGAAGACAAGCAAAGAGACTGCAGACGCTTTGTTTGTCAGCATACATACAATTGATACGCACCGAAGAAATATAATCAAAAAACTAAACCTAAAGTCAACATCACAACTTACTCATATTTTTGAGATGTGGGACTAATAAAGACATGGATTGGTCAAAATCTACAGCGTCCTTTTTACCCACAAAGAAAGCACTCGATACTACACTTTTTATATGGACACCTACGGAATAATGTATTGAGCGATAAATTTATTTATAAACCCAGCAGATCTATCCAAATTATTAGCAGCAATATATTTCCAATTTGTAGTGGTTGTTACTACTATATCTAATGACGGAATTACGGTGACAAATTGACCACACGCCCCTTTAGCAGAAAAGACTTCCTTTTCTTTTATCAGCTCCAGCCACCAACTATATCCATATCCAGTAACTTCTGAATTGAAACTCGATAAATTAGCGCTTGTTGTATTATTTAACGATTCTTTTATCCAGGCTTGATTTATTATTTGCTTTCCATTATACCTTCCTTTATTTAAATACAAAAGTCCTAATTTAGATAAATCCCTACTCGTTAGATACATATCAGAACCACCGTCATATATACCCACCGGACTGGTATCCCACCTCTTTATATTAATATTAAGCTCTTGAAACAAATACTTTTCCGCAAATTCTAAGGTGCTTTTCCCTGTAGCTCTGGTAAGGATAGCCGAAAGAAGATGCGTCATCTTAGAATCGTATATAAATTTTGTTCCAGGCTTACTATTCATACCTATTTTTAAAATGGATTCTACCCAATTCTGGGTATAATAAATATCATAATCATCTTCATCACTATCAAAACCACCTTGCATTGTTAATAAATGCCTAATGGTCACTTCTTGTTTTAGTGGATCACTATTTGCGTCTATATATTCAGGAAAGAAATTTTTTATTTTTTCATCAACACTATTTATATACCCCTTTTCTAAAGCAATTCCAATCAAAGCTGAAATAAACCCTTTTGATGAAGATTTAATATTAAAACCATACGCTTGATCAAATTCATTAAAATACTCTTCCTTAATGATTTCTCCATTTTTTATTACAACCATCGACCCCATAAACGGCATACTTCTAAGCTTATCAAACCCATCATCTAAATCTGGCTTGCTATACTCATAATCATCAGGAATGAATCCCTCTTTACCACAAGACACTATTGAAATTAAAAACAGCAGTACATACATTTTTCTCATAATGGAAGATTTACTTAGCAACAATCAGCTCAAACTGACAGTCAACTCTCTAATAATTAAGCAACAAAGAAATGAAATCAATAGATTGAATTCAATACTCAGTCTGAGTATTTTCGAGGTATTGATTTGATCATAAACCACTAATTAATGCATTCAATTGACTACTTTCTAGAAGAATACACATCTAAAACTTCGCCGCTATGTTAAGTTCATTAATTGACCAATATCTTTTGAATTGAAAAAAAAAAAGGACATTCTACCAAAATTCAAATATCATCAAAACAAAAAAACATCGAAATAACACCAAATCGACACCCTACACAAAATGTCCAATTTTGAATAATTCCAGATACTGTTTCAATTCGCACTAAAGGACACATGACAACCATAAATTGATACTAAAAAATGTAATAACATTGATAATCCTCATAAAAAGTTTACCACTTCTACTACTTCAAACATATATATACCCAACCTTCAAATGAATTTACATATTACGGAGTTTTCTATTCGATATCTATTTGCTAAATTAGAAGCCTAAAAAAAAGCATCGTACTGACATAAATATGACAAAGAAACATTCAAAACGCATATTCAGAATAGCATTACTAATTGGATCCATAAGCTCCTTATTCTTTGTGCCTTGGATTTTAGTAAAAGCATGGATACTACCTCTTCCTGAAACAATTCAAAAACAACTAGATGAAGCCATTAATCATGGCCTTGACGGAATGATTGTCTACGTAGATCAAGGAGGACAACCACCCGAATTTTATGCAGCTGGCTGGAAAGACCGAAAAAACAGAATACCTGCAGACCCAAAATCGCTGTTCAAGATTGCCAGCATCAGTAAACTATATCATGCCGTTGCCATCACCAAATTGGTCAACGACAAACGATTGTCTTTAGATAAAACACTCGCTGAATACTTTCCAGATCTTATAGGAAGAATTGAGAATGCAGAAAAAATCACCTTGAGATTAATGGTACAACACCGTAGTGGTATCCCTAATTACACGGAACACCCTGGTTATTGGGAAAACCCACCCGAGACCCGTGAAAAAACCCTTGAACTCGCCCTTGATTTACCCGCTAGCTTTGCACCAAATAAAGATTTTGAATATTCTAATACAAATTATTTATTGATAGGTAAGCTCATTGACAAAGTACTGGGGTATAGCCGCCACCAATACATTAAGGACGAAATTTTGACACCACTCAAGCTACACAACACCTATAGCTCACTTAGCGAATTAAATATAGCCAACGTTATGAGTGGCTATCATGTTGGATACCCCCACGATTTAAAAACTGAAGAATACGGGATGTTAGCTAGCGCAGAGGACGTGGGCATATTTTTACGGGCATTAAACGATGGCTCCCTATTTGACAATGGAGAACAGGCAATCTACTCTTCAATATACGTGTATAAGCATAACGGATGGGTTCCTGGATATCAGAGTTTTGCAGAATATCACAAAGACATTGATACTGTTGTCATTCTATTTAACAACACCACTGACGCGAAACTTTATCTATGGAATTTGTCAGAAATCATATATAGTCGCATTGTTAAAATACTCAGAAATAACAAATAATTAAATTGAAGGTTTGCGTTAATCATGAATTAACACATCAACAAAACTCACGAAATGTAAAAATCGATATTCCCCAAAAAAAAGAGGATAAATGGTTACATTTAACCAAGCAATAAGCACATTGAAAAGGGTTCTATTTTACTCATTGACTAGATATCAACAACAAGGAGAATACAGCATCAAATAAAAGCATGCTAAAAATGATAAGCGCCAACTTATTCTTACTTCCCCACTGCTGTACCCTGAAAAAAGATGATGAAATATTTAATAAATTAGAAATGAAAAAACTACTTAATAATAAATTCAATTTGGGCTTTTTTCCAACGCCAATGCACCAACTAAAGAACTTATCAAATAAATATTCAGATTATTCAATATATATAAAAAGAGATGACCAAACAGGTTTAGCTTCAGGTGGAAATAAAACAAGAAAACTTGAATATCTTATTAAAGAAGCCATTGACACAAATTGCAATGTAGTGTTCACTGCTGGAGCACAACAATCTAATCATTGCAGACAAACAGCAGCGGCATGTGCTCTTGCTGGTATTGAGTGCCATATTATCGTGAAAGGAAATGAGCCTAAACGCTACCAAGGCAATTTACTATTGTCGCATTTATTGGGGGCAAAAATCCATTTCACCACTAATTACACCAAAGAAATAGATTTCAATAGCTATATTTCAAAACTTGAGAAAGATAAAAAAGCCTTTATAATTCCAATTGGAGGCTCAAATATAACTGGAACTTTGGGATATATTGAAGCAATAAAGGAGTTGAAACTTCAATTAGAAGAGCAACACATAAAAATTGATTATCTTTTTTTTGCGTCTAGCTCTGGCGGAACTCAAGCCGGAATAATGCTTGGAATGCAATTATATGATTTAGATTTTGAGCTTATCCCTATAAAAATTGATAAGGATACAAACGAAAAAGGCGAATTGGCAGAAGTTGTATTGAATCTTGTAAACGAAGGAGAATCCTTGTTAAATCTTAAAACGGAATCCAGCCTTTCAGACATCCCTTTAAACAGAAGTTATAATGACGCTGAATATGGTGTTTTAACCAAGAATGAAACTTCTGCCATACATGAATTGGCATTACAAGAAGGTATTTTATTAGATCCTGTATATACAGGAAGAGCATTTTATGGAATGCTTGATTGTTTAAAAAATAAAAAACTTAAACCAAACTCGAATATTCTTTTTTGGCACACTGGAGGATTGCCAGCCTTATTTGAATACGCAAACGGACTTAAAGAAGTACAAAAACGCTAACACAACTATGAACACAGAACAGATACGATCACTTTTCCCCGTCACAAAAGAAGCTGTTTACCTTAACAACGCTTCACAATCTCCTCTAAACACATTGGTAAACAATAGGCTTCAGGCATCTATAAAAACAGCTTTAAACCCTGTAGATAAAAAAGGATTTGATCGTGAACATATTCGCGTATTACTATCAAATTTATTAGGTGGAATGCCAAACGAATATGCTTTAGTGACAAGCACCGGAGTTGGTTTGGGAATTATTGCTCAGGGCCTACATTTAAAAAAAGGTGACAATATTATAATTCCAGAAAAAGAACATTGGAACAATACATTTCCTTGGCTACAACTTAAACAAAAGGGCATTGAGATACGGTTTTCAAAAATCAATGACGACCATAGTATTGATCCTGGATCCATCGAAAAACTTATAGACCACAAAACACGTGTTGTAGCCATTGCTGCCGTGCGGTTTAATAGTGGCTTTAGACCAAACCTTTCTGCAATTGGGAAAATAACGCGTGAGAAAGGAGCCCTATTTGTCGTTGATGCCGCGCAAGCAGCAGGCATGATACCTATTGATGTTGAAAAAGATCAGATTGATGTGATGGCAGGCTGTGGCTTCAAATGGCTGCTAGGGATGCATGGCACAGGATTCTTATATGTAAGTAAAAGAATCGTCGACATGATTGCCCCTGTATTACCAGGTATGTATGCAGCTGAAAATAACCACCATAAACTTTTATACCATAAGGATTCTAGAAAATTTGAAACAGGAACAATTGCGTATTCCCTGTTTGAAGCTTGGTCTGCAGGGCTCGAATTGCTTTTAGAAATTGGCATCAAAAAAATTTATGAAAAAGCATTAAAAAACACAGACCTTCTAATTATTGGACTGGAAGAGAAGGGATGTATACTAGTAACTCCAACAAGAAAAAGAGAAGAGAGAACGGCAATTATTCATTTTAACACAGGCTCATTTAACACCACAAAACTGCTTTATGACACACTAAAAAGTCATAAAATTCTAGTCACCTTACAAGCCAAAAATATAAGAGTTAGTCCAAACTTTTTTACTACTGAACAGGAAATAAAACAGTTTTTAACTTTGATTTAATTCTCTATAACCAGCCTACTTATTAAGAAAAAAATCTACTTAGAAGACAAGCGCTTCAGTTCGGCATCCAACTGATTTATTCTTGCTTCTAACTTTGATGCAAATTTTGGGTATCGCCTTAAAAACACATAGGAAACTTTCCAGAATTTTACGGCAACGTCTTTGGCAACTGATATTGGAGGTATATTAACATGATCGGCTAACAAGTTATAGGCAGTTTCGGAACTGGTATACCTTCTAATAAGTAATTCATCATCCACCAAGGCAATCACCACATCTCCCTGCTCTAATTTTTCAGGAACTATGCTTTCTCCAACAACAACATCATTAGGAAACAACCCCTCTTCATTGGATACCATAAACAAATCCTGAACTGTAATTGCTAATAACTGAGCACTAGCTTCTATAGGGACTAGAATTGTTGGTAACAAGCTATAGTTTTGAGAAGTCTTAAAATCATCTATAAACAAGCTACTATTTAGTGCATTGACAAACGGAACCTCTGTAAAACCAGCTTTTACCACTTGATTTACATCCGTGGTAATGTCCCCATCAAAACTCAATAACTGATTCACAGTTATCTCTTTCGTTAACATATCA
>Ga0105356_10005310_pt1 | contig 12246 bp, 14 predicted proteins | sample GOMGulsemesocosm_3_FD_83502 | JGI IMG/M metagenome (GOLD analysis project Ga0105356, IMG submission 83502) | Methane-oxidizing microbial communities from mesocosms in the Gulf of Mexico - GOM9D Gulf of Mexico | ecosystem: Environmental > Aquatic > Marine > Cold seeps | place: Gulf of Mexico...
AAATTAAACCCCAAGCCGGGGGGGGCTTTTTCTGGTAATACCAAAATTGCTGAACAAATAGTTCCTGATTTCACTATACGAATCGTTGAAACAGAACTAGAACTTACTCTTAATTCCAGAAATGCTCCTGAGCTACACGTATCTAGAGAATACAATAACATGTTAAAAGGCTATAAAGAATCTAAAGAAAAAAGTAAGTCGCAAAAAGATGCTGTTTTATTTATCAAACAGAAACTAGATGCTGCTAAATGGTTTATTGACGCAATTAAACAGCGTCAACAAACTTTATTGGTAACCATGGATTCTATTATGCGGTATCAATACGACTATTTTTTATCGGGTGATGAACGCAAGTTAAGGCCTATGATACTAAAGGATATTGCGGATCAAATTAACATGGATATTTCCACAGTTTCTAGAGTTGCAAATAGTAAATATGTCTCAACTCCCTATGGAACTAAATTGATAAAAGAATTTTTCTCAGAATCTATGAAAAATGATCAAGGTGAAGATATATCCACCAAAGAAATCAAAAACATTTTAAAAACCGTAATTGAAACTGAAGACAAGAAAAAGCCTTATACAGATGATAAGCTAACCTTGAAATTAAAAGCAGAAGGATATTTAATTGCTAGAAGAACAGTTGCTAAATATAGAGAACAACTTGACATTCCTGTTGCTAGATTGAGAAAAAAAATATAATATGATTTATAAATTAATCTCTCTTATATTTCATCCCATATTACTTCCATTTGCAGGTACCTTGTATTACTTTTTAATACACCCCATTAGCCTCCCTAGAGAGCTGAAGTATAAAATCACAATAGTTATTATAACAGGAACCTATTTAATGCCATTATTACTCTTATATATATTAAAAAAAAGAGGGAAAATAAATACTTTTGAACTCCATAATATAAGTGAAAGAAAAACACCTCTTTTATTTATGATAGCACTTTTCTTTATTTTAGGTAAATCACTATTAAAAATAGAAGAAATTTTAGAACTAGGCACTCTATTTATAGGATGTTCATTTGCTTTAACAGTATGTTATTTCCTATTTCTTTCCAATTTTAAAACGAGTATACACATGATAGGAGCAAGCAGCATGCTCGCATTTGTTATTCTATTCAGTATACAACATCAACAAAACATGTTGGCACAAATAATAGCTATTGTCTTGTTTGCCGGTTTGATTGGACAGGCTAGACTTCATTTAAAAGCACATACAGCTAAAGAAGTTTATTTTGGATTTTTGATTGGCCTCTTGTCTCAATTTTTGATTTTTGGTCTTTACAACCAAATTTAGAATATATAAAACATCAGCCCTAATCTTAAGGCATGTACATCAAATGCTTCTCCAGTATTTAGAACTGTTTCTTTCTTAAAAACAGGAGTTAGCGAATAGTTGGCATAAAAATTCCAAGTTCCATACCCCGCCGCAATTGACAACCCATACTGTAATTTATTTACTTCATTTATATTTTTTTGTAAAATCATCTGTGTTTCATCAACATACTTCGCTCTAAAACTTAACACATAAGATACTGTTAGACCGCTATAAACTCTCCAAAACTTATACTTATCAAGGGTTGAAGTTCTCCATCTCAATTCTATAGGAAATTCTATACTATTAATAGTATACCTATTACTTGTATATACGGTAGGTATTCTAAAATTAATACTATTATCAATAGACTCAATAAGTACATTTTGATTGAAAGTATTGTTTGCAAAACCTATTCCCAATCCCACTCCTACATTTCGCTTTTCATTAAATGGAATATCTTTGATAAACCCAAAGGAAACTCCATATGAAAACCCATTCTGTTGTAACCCTTTAGGTGTATTTGAAAATGTATTGTAGGTGAACCCAGCATACAATTGATCTTCCAAGTATTTTTCATCAATACGTATGGTATCATTTTGAGAAAAAAGGCTATGTATTTGAACTCCAAGAAATAAAAAAAAGAAAAATAATTTCATATAATGTTATTAGATATCATCAATAGTTAACACATTAAAACAAATGTAAAAAAAAAAGACATCTGTTTTTCAACAGATGTCTTTTTTAAGTCATTTAAACTAAGACTATTTGATATTTGCTTTCAAATCACCCTTACGAGTAGAGTAACTTATTTTAAGTGCATTGATATCTCTAAGCTCAATTCTAATGTCATGAATTGTACCTACACCACACTCTATATCAGATTTGATTGAAGTTGTCATATAAGGTATTTCTTCAGGATTGTGCTTTTCTTGCTCTGAATAGATAAAATTTGCAATATCATTTACTGTTGATATTTTGTCATTCAGTTGAATTTTATCTCCAGTTCCCAATTTTGCACGATCTTCTTCTTTCGCTTTACCGACATAAATAGTACTAACCAAACTCTTATGCTCCAATTTCTTAACCTCCGTTGCATTGGGCAATTTAGGTGCTTGGATTTTCAGATCTGTTTCCCTCATAGTTGTTGTAACCATAAAGAAAAAAAGTAACATAAATACAATATCTGGTAAAGCCGCAGTATTTACTGCAGGCAATCCTTTTTTCTTTTTTGCAAACTTAGACATATCGTATATTATTTAGTTGGTTCGGCATCAGAAATAATTTGAGGATAAGCCTCTTTTATTTCAGTAATTACCTGCTTTAATCTTTCATTTTCTTCATCTTTAGAATTGGCTGCCAAGGCAACTAATTCCACATAACTCATACCGGCGTATTTTCCTTTAATTTGAGTTTTAGCATAACGATTTCTTAATTCAGTATACGCAGAAAGTAATTCATTCTGAACTGTAATATACATCCCATAAGAAGTTCCCCTATCGCTTTGAACCGATATAACAGCTTTATTAGGGTGATCTGATGATGACTCAGACTTTTCACCATTACAATAATCACACCTACTAGCTGGTGCTGTTTCGGTTACCTTCCCCATTCCACCTCCATTATCCAAAAAATCAATGGTAGCCTGCTTAATATCCTCAATTTTCATTACTTCATCTTCCACCAATAGTTCATCATTTCTATTGATATTGACTTCGAAAATATTCTTCTCTTTAATTACTGGCGGAGGAGGCATATTTTCAGGTGGTTTTTCAGATAATTTACGAGAAATCCCTGAATCTACGTCCATTGTAGTTGTAACTAAGAAAAAGATAAGTAACAAGAAAGCAATGTCTGCCATTGATCCTGCATTTATTTCGGAGTTTTCTCTTCTTGCCATGCTTTATCTATTTTATGATTGATTTTACTCCTCCCAAAACAATAGAAGCAACAGCTGCCGCTCCCAAAAACACAGTATACCAAATACCAGTACTAACCCATTTAGAAGAAGCTCCTGCCTCCCCATCTTCCAAAACCTGTCCGGTTACATCAGTTACGGCACTATCGTCAGCTAAGCTATAAGCAAGAGCTAACAAAATACCCAAAACGGCCAAACTAATTAAAGTTTTCTTTAAAGCTTCTGGTTTTTTCAACAAACTAACAACTGAAAAAAGTACAGTTATCCCAGCAACAACGTATAACAACCCCTTAGCGAAGTAGACCAACGGCCCAACAATTCCTAAGTCTCCTTTTCCTTCAACAATCGCATCATCACCAATACTTATAATCTTAATAAAGAAATAAGCAGCGACCAATGCTATTAAAGCGATAAGGACTTTTAATATTTTTGATATATTAGTATTCATGAAAATTCTTATTTTTTATGTCTAACCAAAAGGTCAATTAATGAAATAGATGCATCTTCCATATCGTTTACGATACCATCTACTTTAGAAATAATGTAGTTGTAAAATACTTGCAAAATAATTGCCACAACCAAACCAAATACAGTTGTCAATAAGGCTACTTTAATACCTCCAGCTACTACAGTAGGAGAAATATCACCAGCAGCTTGAATCGAGTCAAATGCTCCAATCATCCCAATTACAGTCCCCATAAACCCAAGCATTGGCGCCAAAGCAATAAATAAAGACAACCAAGAAATATTTTTCTCTAACAATCCCATTTGAACTCCACCGTAACCAACAACAGCTTTCTCAGCTGCATCTACACCTTCATCTACTCTATCCAAACCTTGATAGAAAATAGAAGCAACAGGTCCTTTTGTATTTCTACAAACTTCTTTAGCAGCATCTACACCTCCAGAAGACAAAGCTTCGTCTACACTAGCTACCAATTTTTTAGTATTTGTAGTAGCCATATTTAAATAAATAATTCTTTCTATAGCAATTGCCAAACCTAATATTAAGGCTACCAAAACTATCCCCATAAAAAAAGGTCCCCCTTCAATAAAACGTTGTTTTAAAATTTGATGAAATGTTTCTGCTTCTCCTGATTCTGCTGCTTGTGCAAAGGCGTTTTGAGTTGCTCCAAAAAACAATAAACCTGTAATTGCAAGCGTTGTAAATACTTTTTTCATTGTGATAAAATTAATTTATTAATTATAGTTAAGGATTTAAAATAGTTTACTCATACTAAAAAAATACTGCGGAGAGAAAGGGATTCGAACCCCCGTTACAATTTCTTGTAAACACGCTTTCCAAGCGTGCGCCTTAAGCCACTCGGCCACCTCTCCTAAACGGTGTGTTCTTAGTGGACAGCAAGTAACAAAAAAATGTTGATTATTAAAAAAAAACCTGTGTTTATTTGTTAATAATTTCTGTTTTTATAAACACTTTAAAAAAAACTCAAGAAAAATTGTGAATATTCAACCATTTCACAAAAAATAATACATTTTCCTTACATCAAAATAAACAACATTGCTACTTTAAGCAACATTCATGCCAATAATATTATAAACAAGAAAGAGGATGTAAAATTTACATCCTCTTTCTTTTATCTTATTTTGAAATAAATCAACCTACCATTTCAAAATCTTCCATGAATTTCGTCGTATAATTTCCAGAAACATAATCTGGATGATCCATTAATTGTCTGTGAAAAGGAATTGTTGTCTTAACACCTTCAATAATAAATTCATCCAATGCTCTTTTCATCTTACCAATAGCCTCTTCTCTTGTTTGAGCAGTAGTTATTAATTTTGCTATCATCGAATCATAATTTGGAGGAATTGTATATCCTACATAAACATGTGTATCCAATCTTACTCCATGTCCGCCTGGTGCATGAAAAGTAGTTATTTTACCAGGGGCTGGCCTAAAGCCTTTGAAAGGATCTTCTGCATTAATTCTACATTCAATAGAATGCAGTTTTGGCAAATAATTCTTACCGGAAATAGGAACTCCTGCAGCAACTAAAATTTGCTCTCGAATCAAATCGAAATCTATTACTTGTTCTGTGATAGGATGTTCCACCTGGATACGAGTATTCATTTCCATGAAATAAAAATTCCTATCCTTATCTACTAAGAACTCAACGGTCCCTGCTCCTTCATACTTTATATATTCTGCTGCTTTCACGGCTGCTTCCCCCATCTTATGACGTAACTCGTCTGTCATAAATGGAGAAGGTGTTTCTTCTGTTAATTTTTGATGACGTCTTTGTACTGAACAATCTCTTTCAGACAAATGACATGCTTTTCCAAATGAATCTCCTACAATTTGAATCTCAATATGACGTGGTTCAAGAATTAACTTTTCCAAATACATATCATCATTTCCGAAAGCAGATTTTGACTCATAACGAGCTGCATCCCACGCATCTTGCAATTCTTCTTCTGCCCAAACAGCTCTCATTCCTTTTCCTCCTCCACCTGCTGAAGCTTTTAACATTACCGGGTAACCTGCTTCTGTTGCCAATTTGTGACATTCCTTAAAATCAGCAATTACACCTTCACTACCAGGTACACAAGGCACACCTGCTTCTAGCATTGTTGCCTTGGCATTTGCTTTATCTCCCATTCTATCAATCATTTCGGCACTTGCTCCAATAAATTTGATATCGTGTTCTTCACAAAGTTTCGAAAATTTAGAATTTTCAGAAAGGAAACCATATCCTGGATGAATAGCATCTGCATTTGTTATTTCTGCTGCTGCCAAAATATTGGACATCTTTAAATAAGACTCACTACTTGCTGGTGGGCCAATACAAACTGCTTCATCCGCAAATTTCACGTGCAAACTCTCTGCATCTGCAGTGGAATAAACGGCAACAGTTTTAATCCCCATTTCCTTACAAGTTCTTATTACTCGCAAAGCAATCTCACCTCTGTTGGCTATTAATATTTTTTTAAACATAATATTTTCAGATTTTTAATTTTAAGCTCCAAACAAACCTTCAAGAAAACTACTCCTTTCAAATCTATATGAAACGTCTTTAAATTATGTTCTTTTTAAGACGGGTCTACTAAAAATAGCGGTTGACCAAATTCTACTGGTGAAGAATCTTCTACTAAAATTTTAATAATCTTCCCTGAAACCTCAGATTCAATTTCATTGAACAATTTCATTGCCTCAATTACACAAACAACAGAGTCTTCTTTTACGTTATCTCCAACCTCGACAAACATTGCCTTATCTGGAGATGGTTTTCTGTAAAAAGTTCCTATTATTGGAGATGTAATTGTTAAATATTTAGAATCATCCTCTGCAGCCGTATCAGTAGCCAAAGGTGCCGATGTGGCAACTGGAGCTTGTAATTCTACCGGTGGAACTACTTGAGAAACAACCGGTATTTGAGCAGCAGTAAGAGGTCCTTGTTGTAAAATCGTAGTTTCTGTTTTTCCAGGACCCGTTTTTACAGTAATTTTAATATCCTCCATCTCTAATTTCACTTCACTTGCACCAGATTTAGCTACAAATTTTATTAAATTTTGAATATCCTTTAAATCCATGATCTATATAAGTTATGTTAGTTTCTATTTTATTTTATGAATTGTATGCCCATTTCAGATAAACAGCACCCCAAGTAAACCCACCTCCAAAAGCAGCAAAAACAATTGTATCTCCTTTTTTTAGTTTTTCTTCATAATCGGCTAAAAGCAAAGGCAATGTAGCTGAGGTTGTATTTCCGTAATTCTGAATATTGACCATCACTTTGTCCATATCTAAATTAATTCTTCGTGCTGTAGCTTCAATAATACGTCTATTTGCTTGATGAGGCGCCAACCAATCAATATCTGCATTTGTAAGATTGTTACGTTCCAATATTTTTTCACTAGCATCAGCCATCTTAGAAACAGCATATTTAAACACTGTTTTTCCTTCTTGCTGAATATAATGCTGTCTGTTATCCAACGTTTTTTGAGAAGTCGGTAATAATGAACCTCCTGCTTCAATTCTTAAGAATTCTCTACCAATACCATCACTTCTAAGATACTCGTCTTGTAGACCAAGTCCCTCTTCATTTGGTTCAAAAAGAGCAGCACCAGCTCCATCACCAAAAATAATGCATGTGGTTCTATCTGTATAATCTACAATAGAAGACATTTTATCTGCACCAATCACAAGTACTTTTTTATATCGACCAGATTCTATATAAGTTGCTGCGGTAGACATTGCATATAAGAAACTCGAACATGCTGCTTGTAAATCATAACCGAATGCATTCACAGCTCCTATTTCAGTAGCCACATACACAGCAGTTGATGCAACATTCATATCAGGTGTTGCTGTCCCAATAATTACCAGGTCAATTTCTGCAGGATCCAACCCTTTTTTATCTATCAAGTCTTGAGCTGCTCTAATAGCTAGATAAGAAGTAGCCTTATCTACGTCTTTTAAGATTCTTCTTTCTTTGATTCCTGTCCTAGTATAAATCCATTCATCGTTGGTTTCTACTAATGTTTCTAACTCCTTGTTTGTAAGAGCATAGTCAGGAACGTATTTCCCTACTGCGGTAATAGCTGCAGTTTTTCTAATCATAATCGTAAAATTTATAAGCTTCTTTCAAAGATTTTTTTCAAAAAAAATCAATATCCAAAGTAATGAAATTTATTTCACATGGAGTTAAAAAAGAGATGATAATTGCTTAATTTAGATATAAAACATCAAAAAACCCTCTAACTGTGAGGGTTTTTTAAATCTAAATTCTTTAAAAACTATGCTTCTGTTTCTACAGAATCAATTACAATTTGTCCTTTGTAATATAGTTTTCCTTCATGCCAGTGAGCTCTATGGTACAAGTGTGCTTCTCCAGTAGTTGGATCTACAGCTACTTGTGGAGCTACTGCTTTGTAATGCGTTCTTCTTTTATCCCTTCTTTGTTTAGATATCTTTCTCTTTGGATGTGCCATTATGCTGCTTTTTATCTATTAATAAATCTTTTAACTTACCCCATCTAGGGTCTGTTGTTTCTTCTATACTTGTTGTACTCTTTCTTATTTTTAATTTTTCTAACCTCTCTAATGTATCCGATTTAAATGCACCATCTGTTACTTTAGGGTCAACCCTTTTTTGAGGTACACACAAAGCCACCATTTCATAAATGTAATGTGCCACATTTATTTCATGAGCAGAATTAGAGATCGTTACAATCTCTTCACTATCGTCATCAGATTCCTTTCCAAATTTAACAATCAATGCTAAACACCCCTCAACTCTTAAATCAAAAGGCTCTCCAGTGAGATCACATGGTACATTGACTGTACCAGACACTGAAAAATCTAATTCCAACATGTTGGTCTTTTTTACAAAAACCAATTTCACTTTTAAATCTGTTTCAATAAACTCATCGTATTGAAAAGCATCAAAGAACTTATTGTCAATCTTATACTCAAAATTATGTTCTCCTTCCTTTAATCCAATAAAATGAATCTTAAATTTTTTCAATTCTTTCATCTAGAACACTAATTTGAGCGTGCAAAGATATAAAATTTCATTCTATTTCATAGAAAAGAACTTAAAATTTACACATTAATATTTTTTTTTTGTGATTAAACTGTTTTTCGTCAATGAATTATACACTTTCCTTGTTTTAAAAATTTTCATACCAGTATGTAAAGCCTCAATAAACGAAGATGCATCTGCTTTGTTTTTTCCTGCAATTTCAAAAGCTGTTCCATGATCTGGAGATGTACGTATCTCTGACAACCCAGCTGTAAAATTTACTCCATTACCGAAAGCGATAGTCTTAAAGGCAACCAAGCCTTGGTCATGATACATTGCCAATACGCCATCGAAACCTTCATAATTTTTTGAACCAAAAAAACCATCAGCAGCATAGGGTCCGTAAACTAACTTTCCTTGTTTTTGTATTTCTAGCAATGTTGGCCGTATCAATTCATCGTCTTCATTGCCTATCACTCCGTTATCACCACAATGCGGATTCAATCCTAAAACGGCTATTTTAGGTTTGGATATTCCGAAATCCCTGACAAGCATTTCGTACATAATACCAACCTTTTTAATTATCAGTTCTTTAGTTATCGATTCAGACACTTTTGAAACAGGAACATGGCCAGTTATCAAGCCCAATTTCAATCCCTCTGTCATCAACACCATCAAACTATCTCCATCTAGTTCTGACTCTAAAAACTCTGTGTGGCCAGCAAACTTAAAAGTATCTGATTGAATATTATCTTTACTAATAGGTGCTGTAACCAATACGTCTATCTTCTTTTCTTTCAATGCATTCGTGGCTGCAACTAAAGACTTCAAACCGTATTCTCCTGAAATTTTTGTGGGACTTCCTAAAACAACACTGACATCCTCTTTCCAAATATTAATCACATTAATTTTCCCTTGTAAAACAGCATCCAACGACTGAATTCCATGCCCTTGTATTTCAGAATTAATTGCCTTTTTATGATAAGAAAACACTTTCACAGACCCAAAAATTACTGGTGTACAAAAATCCAAAACTCGCTTATCAGAAAAAGATTTTAAAACCACCTCCAATCCAACTCCATTTAAATCTCCGACTGAAATCCCTACTATAATTTTTCGCTCTTTATCCATTCAAATACTTTATTATTCTTATTTTTGATGCTTCAAAAGTAATCAATTAAATTGACAATTTTATGTTCACAGGTATCGTAGAGAAACTAGGTTTGATAAAAAATATAACAAAAGAAAACGACAATCTTCATATTTCGATTTCTTGCGATTTTACTTCTGAGCTTAAAATCGACCAAAGTGTTGCTCATAATGGAGTTTGTCTTACTGTAATAGCCATAAAAGAGGGCATCTATACGGTTACTGCAATTAAAGAAACACTCGGAAAAACCAACATTAAAACATTGCAGATAGGTGATTTCGTTAATCTAGAACGCGCCATGAAACTAGGAGACAGATTGGATGGGCATATTGTACAAGGACATGTGGACCAGACTGCCCTTTGCAAGGAAATAAAAAACGAGAACGGTAGTTGGATTTTTACATTTCAATACGATCCTTCTAAAAACAATATCACTATAGAAAAAGGATCAATTACCATAAATGGCACGAGTCTCACCGTTGTAGATTCAAAAAAGAATGAATTCAGCGTTGCAATAATTCCATTTACTTACGAACACACCAATTTTCATTCTTTTATAATTGGCACAGAAGTAAATTTAGAATTTGATGTAATAGGAAAATACGTAGCTAAATTAATGAATCTATAAGTTGCCTTTCACTTTTTTAATACCATAACCCAAAGCCAAAGCCAGCAAAAAAACAAGTCCACCATCTATTGGCAAACCGGGTGGTGGCGGTGGCGGTGGCGGCCCTTGTGAATACACAAAACCTCCAATGAACAAGAAAAGAAAAAAAAGTTTACGTATCATATTTAACAGGGGTAGTTCATTCAAACTCAATACTCATTAGTAACAAATGTACAAATTTTACATTAATATTACAAAAACCTAAAACGATCACTGTTTTTAAAAGCTATTTGAATCGTTCTATTTCTTCCAACTCCCAATACAACTTCTTTTGTGATAAAAAAAAAGCCTTACATTTCTGTAAGGCTTGTGTTTTAGAAGTGGACCCACTAGGGCTCGAACCTAGGACCACCTGATTATGAGTCAGGTGCTCTAACCAACTGAGCTATGAGTCCTAAAACGCATGCAAAAATAACACTTTTTTACAATTTTCAGCACTTTTTATTTAGAAAAATTTAAAAAAATATTAAATTATACTTTTCTAATCATTAAGTTTTCTCCGAACAATCTTAATTCCAAACTCTTAGAGTTTTCCATCTGTATAGTATCTAAAACAGAAAAAGCCCTTTCCGTATACAACTCAATCTCTTTCTTCGTCAATTCGTCAGCATTTGTAGCCTGAAAAATCTCTTTTACTCTATTTATTTTATCTTCATTATCTTCTAAAGATTGCGAATAAAGTGCTAATAAATCACTTTTATCTTTCTCGGATGCATTTTTCAATGCCTGTATATATAAGTATGTTTTTTTATTCTCAATAATATCGCCACCAACTTGTTTTCCAAATGTTTCAGCATCACCATAAACATCTAAATAATCATCTTGTAATTGAAACGCAATTCCTAAATTCAGTCCAAAATCATATATTTTTTGCGCTTCAACCTCTTCTACATCAGCTATAATTGCCCCCATTTTTAAAGCAGCAGCAACCAAAACAGACGTTTTTAATTGTATCATATGAATATATTCTTCAACTTTAACCACCTCCTTATTCTCAAAGTCCATATCATATTGTTGTCCCTCACAAACCTCCAAAGCCGTTTTATTAAACAATTGCATCAACTTCTTATAAACCGCCCCCTCATAAGTAGATAATATTTGATACGCCAAAATAAGCATCGCATCTCCTGATAAAATGGCCGTATTTTCATCCCATTTTTCATGAACCGTAGCTTTATTTCTTCTCAACGGAGCTTCATCCATGATATCATCATGCAACAAAGTAAAATTATGAAAAACTTCCACAGCAAGAGCCGCATCTAAAGCTTTAGAGTAAGCTGTACCAAAAGCCTCAGCCCCCATTAAAACCAAAACTGGACGCAAACGCTTCCCTCCTAGTTCAAGAATATACTCAATGGGCTCATATAAATTTTTAGGTTCTGTCACTCTTATTTTTTTTCTTAAGTATTCAAGAAAAATATCTTTATAGGTAGTTGTATCCAAAGTTTTAATTTTTTGTAAAAATAACAGAAACTCAATCGCTTTCAATAACAAAATGTTAATTTTTAATAAACTTTGGAAACTTTTTTGGTTTATAAAGTTTCCTTCTGTATTTTTGCACCCGAAATAGATCAACTATGAAGGATAAAATTTTAGAGACAGCTGCCGATATGTTTTTATCATATGGTTTCAAAAGTGTGACGATGGATGACATTGCTCAAAAAATGAGCATATCAAAAAAAACAATTTACACACA
>Ga0105356_10005312_pt1 | contig 12241 bp, 9 predicted proteins | sample GOMGulsemesocosm_3_FD_83502 | JGI IMG/M metagenome (GOLD analysis project Ga0105356, IMG submission 83502) | Methane-oxidizing microbial communities from mesocosms in the Gulf of Mexico - GOM9D Gulf of Mexico | ecosystem: Environmental > Aquatic > Marine > Cold seeps | place: Gulf of Mexico...
CGACAATAATTTCAGCGGGCACGCCAAACTGCTGCTCCGCACGCAACAGTGTTTCACGGTGCGCAGCCATGAAGGCTTTGCCTCCATTAGCTCGTTTGGTGGTGACAAAAATCGGCCGATAGTCTTTCCATGGCTTACCCTCAGCAGGCTTATCCATTAACTGAACGATGCTGTTTTTGTATTGCGCTTTGGCAAAAACCTGCAGCAATGCCTGCCTGTCAAAGGCATGCTCAGCAACCATTTCATCAATTAGTAGCAACGCCTCAGGATGACCATCATAGCTTGCCGGTCTGTCCACCATGGACCAACTGTTCGGCGAAAAAACTGTCACTATCGACACAATGACACTGACAACTAATGTGTTAAATCTCATAACGCCCTGCTCTCATATTCATGCACTGTAAAAAAACTCGCTATCGAGGTAATACTTTTTTATGGGTCTGGATCGACATCAACATACCAAAACCGACAAACAACGTCACAATGGAGGTGCCGCCATAGCTTATCAAAGGTAGTGGTAGCCCTACTACCGGCAATAACCCGGTTACCATGCCAATATTGACAAAAAAGTAAAAGAAAAAAGTCAGCGTCAAACTACCTGCCAACAAACGCCCATAGGTATCATCCGCACGTACCGCAATAAAAAAGCAGCGTGTCACAATCAACAGATACAACAATAGCAGCCCAAGCACACCAAAAAACCCGAATTCTTCGGCAAACACCGCAATAATAAAATCAGTATGACTTTCCGGCAGAAAATCCAGATGTGACTGAGTCCCCTGTAACCAGCCTTTACCATCTAATCCACCAGAGCCAATAGCAATTTTTGACTGGATAATATTCCAGCCTGAACCATGCAGGTCGCTTTCCGGATTTAGGAATGTCATCACACGCTGTTTCTGATAATCCTTCATCAGGAACATCCAGAACAGTGGCAAGCAGGATGATACCAATGCCCCAAAACCAAAAATCAAGCGCCACTGAATACCTGCAAACAACAGCACAAACAGACCCGAGGCGCAGATCAACAGCGACGTACCCAAGTCAGGCTGCTTGGCAATCAATAATGTCGGTATTAAAACAAACAGCAAGCCCATCGCCACATGTTTTAACCTGGGTGGTAAATAGCGGTCAGCAAAATAGGCTGACAGCGCCATTGGCACCGCCACCTTCATTATTTCCGAGGGCTGAAAACGCGGCAAACCGGGAATAGCCAACCAACGCTGCGCCCCTTTAGCACCCACCCCCATCACTAGCACCGCCAGCAACATCAAGACTCCCGCGCTATACAGCCAGGGCGACCAACGCCGGTAGTGGTACGGGCTAATTTGCGCAAACACAAACATAACACCCAGAGCAATGCCAAAGCGCGTCGCCTGTCGCTGCACAGTTGCCATACTTTGATCACTGGCACTATAAAGTACCGTCAAGCCAATACCACAAAGCAATAGCAGCATCAGTAGCAACCAGCCATCGATGTGCAGACGGCCCAGCAAATTTTGTTGCGTCTGAAAAGCGTGCGACGCCCTAGGTAACTGCCGTAAAAAATCCCTACTCATGAGATGCCATTGCCTCGCCCTTGATCGCCGCTAACTTCGGCAGTAAATAGGCATCCATCACTTTACGCGCAACTGGCGCGGCGGAAGTGCTACCCCCGCCGCCATTTTCAACAATGACTGCGATGGCTATACGTGGTGCATCAGCCGGCGCAAATGCCACAAATAAACCATGATCTTGATTACGTTCCTTCACTTTTTCAATATCGTATTCTTCATCCTGCTTGATACCCACCACCTGTGCGGTACCTGTTTTACCGGCTATACGGTAACTGACACCCTTACCAATACGTTGCGCCGTACCACGGCGACCATGTACAACGCTTTCCATGGCATCAATCATTTTCTCCCAATTGGCATCGCGTTTTAATGTCACATCCTGCATCGCCGCTGCGACTTCCTCGGTGGCTGGCAGGGCGTCAATATAATTTTTATCGACCCGAATACGTTTCAACATACGAGGTTGCAGCCAACGACCGCGATTAGCCAACACGGCAGTGGCGGTCGCCAACTGCAATGGTGTGGCCAGCATATAGCCCTGCCCAATACCTACGTTCAGCGAATCTCCGGTATACCAGGGCTGCCCCGTTCTGGCTTTTTTCCACGCAGTAGACGGCAAAATCCCCCTGACAGCCTCAGCGACATCCAAGCTGATACGTTGACCAAAACCAAACTGCCAGAGAAAATCATGCAAGTCATCCACGTTCATTTTATGAGCTAGCTCATAAAAATACGTATCGCAGGACTGGGCAATTGCGAGCGTTAAATCAACTTTTCCATGCCCCCATTTTTTCCAGTCCCTATAAAAACGACCACCTTGAGTTAACTGATACCAGCCGGGATCACTGATGGTGTGCGCCCAGTTAATATGTCCATATTCCAGACCCGCTAACGCGACAAACGGTTTAACGGTAGACCCCGGCGGATACTGACCTCGTAAAGCGCGGTTAAACAGCGGCAGATCCAAAGAGTCACGTAACGAAGCATAAGTTTTTGTGTCAATGCCCGTCACAAATAGGTTGGGGTCAAAACTGGGCTGACTGACCAAGGTAAGAATGCCGCCAGTTTGCGTATCAATAGCAACCACGGCACCGCGTCGATCGCCTAACGCCTGCTCTGCCGCATCTTGTAACTCACTGTCCAGATACAACGTAATATCAGCTCCCGGCACAGGATCTTGCCGCTCCAGAACTCGGAGCACTCTGCCTCGTGCCGTCACCTCAACCTTTTGAAAACCAACCAAGCCATGCAATTGTGCCTCGTAGAATTTTTCGACTCCAAGTTTACCGATGCCTTGCGTACCGCTGTAATTGACTGGGTCAATCCGCTTGAGTTCCTTCTCATTAATACGCCCCACATATCCCAGAACATGCGCCGTTGATTTAGTAAAGGGGTAATGCCGAACCAACTGTGCTTCCACCGTCACACCAGGCAAGCGATGGCTATTAACAGCCAACACGGCAATTTCCTGCTCGCTCAGCCGAGTACGTAACTGAACAGATTCATGTGGTCGACGACGCTGTTTCCGACGCTTTTCAAAACGCTCGAAGTCATTGTCGGTAATAGGAATCAGGCTTTGTAGCAGTGCCAACGTCTGCTCGAGATTATCAACTCGCTCAAGGATTAAATTAAGGCTTTGACTGGCACGATTATTAGCGAGTAATTTGCCATTAGTATCGTAAATAAGCCCCCTATTCGGAACGATGGGCTGTAACAGTACGCGGTTATTATCGGACGCCGTTGCATAACGGTCATGCTGCATGACCTGCAAATAAAAGATACGACCCGCCAGCACGCACACCAGACACACAACCACGATCCAAAAAATGATAGCGCGAAAGGTAAACACGCGAATTTCGCGGATAGGGTCTTTAAAGTCGCGGTTTTTCATTAAGCGGTAAAGGTAACTACTGCTGAGGTGCTGTTAAAAATTGTGATTTTTCCGCGACGACAAGGAAGCACCGCGCGGAGATCCGGAGTGTATAAATCATACATGAGGGATCGAGTACGGAGCTGACACAGTAATCTCGCAAATAGTGCATTTTTAAAAGTATCTTCAAGCACGATGATAGGGGTGATTATTAAGTAAACTCCAGGCACGATAAATCTGCTCCGACAAAATGACCCGCACCAGAGGGTGAGGGTAAGTCAGATTAGATAATGACCAGCGTTGTCGAGCCAGGGCCAAGCATTCAGCGGACAAACCATCTGGCCCGCCGATCAACAGTGCCACATTTTTCCCGCCCATTTGCCACTCGCCAATCGTGCCCGCAAGTTGTTCGGTACTCCATTGCCGCCCCTCAACATCCAGGGCAACCACATGTTCATCTTTACCCAACGCAGCCAAAATCTGCCGCGATTCTTTTTCTATCGCACGTTGTACATCAGCACCTTTACCACGATGGCCTGGTGGAATTTCTACCAGCTCAAGTCGACAATCCGCCGGCAAACGCTTGGCGTATTCCTGATAACCCGTGGTCACCCAGGCAGGCATTTTTGTACCGACACAAATAAGTCGAATGCGCATCAGAGTCTTCCGCTGAAATATAAATTAAGGTGCGCTGTCCTGACTTTCTTCGTCCATATCGTACCAGAGTTTTTCCAGGTCATAGAAGCCACGGGTATCAGGCATCATCACATGCACCACCACATCACCTATATCAACCAATACCCATTCTGAGGCATCCGTACCTTCTGTACCTTTAGGCTGCTGGCCCTTGTCCTTCAAGCTCATCAATACATGCTCTGCAGCGGACTTCACATGACGTCGTGATGTCCCCGTGGCAATGATCATATAATCGGTGACGTTCGATCGATCCGTCACATCTATGGTTTTGATATCAATGGCTTTCATATCTTCCAGCGCATCAATCACAAGCTCTACAATTTTTTCGCCCTGCATAAATCCTCGTTACTCTATTGACCGATATAATCGGTGTTGTTCAATATAATCCCACACTGTCTCGGGAAGTAAATACCTGGCCGACTGGCCACTGTTGATTAGCGCCCGAATACGAGTCGCTGAAATATCTAATAATACCAACTGTTGTACTAACACACGGCCGCTGGCCGCCTTACACAAAGTGTCCATTGAGCTAACTCGCCGGGCATTGAGAAACCGCTCCATCACCCCCGTAACGGGAACAACTGAACCAGGTCGCTCAGTAACGACGATATTCGCCAATTCCGCGAGCCGTTCCCATTGTCGCCATTTAGCCAATCCCAGAAAGGCATCCATGCCCATCACCAGATTTAGCGAAACCTGATCACCCAACTCATCGCGCATTTCTGTCAACGTATCGACAGTAAAGCTTTCGCCTTCGCGTTCAATTTCACGTCGATCCACGCTCAGCTGCGGTTCATTCTTGACCGCCAACTCCACCATCGCCAAACGTTGTTCCGCGCTACAATGAGGAGTTTCTCGATGAGCTGGCACATGACACGGCATCAGCCGCACCTCATCAAAGCCCATCAGGCTTAGCTCAAGTGCTGGCCGCAAATGACCAAAATGAACTGGATCAAAGGTGCCACCGAGAATCGCTATGCTACGCATCGTCTAACTTACCCGAAACTACTTGCGGATATGGCCATCACCTAAGACGACATACTTCTGTGACGTTAACCCATCAAGACCTACTGGGCCACGGGCATGGATTTTATCAGTGGAAATACCAATTTCCGCGCCCAAACCGTACTCAAAACCATCGGCAAAACGCGTTGAGGTATTCACCATCACCGAGCTGGAGTCCACTTCATTGAGAAAGGCTCGCGCACGAGTGAAGTTTTCGGTGATAATCGAATCTGTATGGTGCGAGCCATAGTGGTTAATATGAGCAATAGCTTCATCCATATCTGCCACCAACTTAATAGATAAAATCGGCGCCAGATATTCTGTATGCCAATCGTCTTCCGTTGCAGCTACAGCCTTAGGAAGAATAGCGCAGGTCTTTTCACAGCCCCTGACCTCAACACCTGCCTCACGGTAATGAAAATCCAGCCGCGGCAAGATATCCGCCGCAACCTCTTCGTGCACCAGCAATGTTTCCATGGTGTTACAGGTACCATAACGCTGTGTTTTAGCATTCAGCGCAATATTGGTGGCTTTATCGTAATCGGCCTCATCATCAATATAAACGTGACAGATACCGTCCAGATGTTTGATCACAGTCACTTTCGCATCACGGCTAACGCGCTCAATCAAGCCTTTACCGCCACGAGGCACCACTACGTCCACATACTCAGGCATGGTGATCAACTCACCTACCGCGGCACGGTCAGTGGTAGAAATCACCTGTACCGCATCAGCGGGCAAACCGGCTTCGTTGAGGCCTTGTCGAATACATTCAGCAATCGCCTGATTGGAATGAATCGCCTCTGATCCGCCACGCAGAATAGTGGCATTGCCCGACTTAAGGCACAGGCTGGCCGCTTCAACGGTCACATTAGGTCGTGATTCATAAATAATACCCACCACACCCAATGGCACACGCATTTTGCCCACTTGAATACCGGAAGGCCGGTAATTAAGATCCGTAATTTCACCAACAGGGTCAGCTAACGTTGCCACCTGCTGCAGGCCTTCGATCATGCCATCAATAGTGGCTGAGGTAAGTTCTAATCGATCCAGCATGGCGCTATCGAGATTATTGTCCCGCGCAGTCGCCATATCTTCTTCGTTAGCGGCTAGCAGCTGCTCACGCGCACTTTCAATTGCCGCCGCCATCGCTAATAGCGCAGCGTTCTTCTTACCGGTATCAGCTCGCGCCACTTCACGTGCCGCTGCGCGTGCCTGTTGGCCCACATCGGCCATATATGCTTTAACGTCCATCCAAACCCTTCTTTACACTCTACAGATTCAAATAAAAGCCGGATTATACAACAAAAAGGGCGCATTAAGCGCCCTCACAAAAACATGATTATCAGATAGTCATTACCAACACCTGACACCGCCAGCTTTATAGCCTTTGACTCCCAGGTAATCCAGAGTTAAGTTACCGCAGTCGTCATTTGCCTGCCCCCCCACGGCGGTGGCGGTTAAAGTAAACGTGCTCCCATCTGCGGCTGCAGCCAATGATAAATTGTAGTCGTTGTGTTCACTAGTCACCCCTGTTACCAAGTTTTCATCCGCCGCACCACTGTTCAACGTTATCGCATACTTCAGATACTGAGTAAAATGACGCTCCTGCTTTTGAGCAGCTTCCAGCAGCAACGCCTGACCATCCGCTCGCTTTGTCTTTTGCACACTATCCTGATAACTGGGATAGACCACCGCCGCCAAAATAGCCACAATAGCTACCGCGATCATCAATTCAATCAACGTAAATCCTTTATTTTTCACCTTTAACGCTCGCTGTAACAATTTTAATAAAGCAAAAACTTATCTGAGAAGTTGACGCCATGAGGCCCTTCCCAGATTCTCTCCAGAATCTTCGCCGATAGTGCTGACATTCTGGGATGCGCTAGTACCAAAGTTTTTAAAGTCCAAATCACCGCCACCTAAAATCCGTGGCATGGTAATAATGCCATCGAACCGAACTCCCCCAGGAGGGGTAAGGCCACCACCGGAAGCAACATAGGCATCCTTGTCATCTAATAAACCATCGTTATTTAAATCAAATGGCGGCGTTGGTAAGTGACTGCCACTCTCGGCGTCTAACTCCATTAACCAGCTACTACCACCAAAACTACAAGTGCTTTGGGCTGGCTGCAAGGTGGTAAAAATAACTCGCCCATTACGCACAATTGGATTCGTTACTTGTCGCTCGCCTTTGTTATCAAGCGGAGAAAGGGCCGTATTAGTCAGATCCATGTACCAACCCAGGTGATTGTCCCAATCAACTGTATAGGCTGAGGTGACTCGCACTTCACGAGAGAAGTCGGTCGTCCCGTCGCCGTCAAGATCAAAAAACACACCGTCCTCAAACTCAATGTTTTGCTGCAATAAATCATTAGCCTTACTGATGACCGTCAAGTTAGACTCATCCACATCCCAAATACCATAAAACGTCTGGGTATCTTGATTAGCCGCTACGTTATCGTTTACTTCAATATATTTTCCGGTTCCGAAATAAACCATAAAGCCATCTTTGGTTCCATCCGGATGCGTGGTTACTGTCGGCCGCGAAGTGATCGGTTGAGGATTACCATTAGTTGGTGATATTGCTGTAAATATTGGTGCTGGCACTGCGCTACTGCCATTACCGGACTCATATGCCACCACCCACTTGCTTATGTTTGAGTCACTGACATCAAATTTCCAGAGATTGCCTTGCAGATCCCCGCCATAAATATAATCAACTATCGAGTCACCGTTAAAATCAACCGGGGTAACGTGCGCTATACCATTAGGTGTCGTGCTATCACCCACACCGGTCAGAATTTTAGTTATTAACGCGCCCGTTTCAATATTAACAATAAAAATACCTGCCTGACCGGTACCCGTATTGTTGTATCCATTGCCGAAAACAGCAGCCCACTGACCGTCATTCATTTTCACGACATCCGGAGTACCAAAAGTGTCGCCAAGATCAGCATCAAAGAATTCCCACAGTACAAGGCTGCTAGCGTTGCTTTCCGTAAAATCATTAGGGTCAGTCACATCCAGGGCATAAACACTTTTACCCCCGGCATTCAAACCACCAACTAACACACTACGCCACGTGGTATCACTAGCAAAAAAAGCATCGCCCACTGAGGGCGAACCATCCACAAAATAACTATGGTTATAATTACTTTCTGCTAATTCATGCAGGTTTTCATAAATAGCCGATGGCAAAAATGCTAACTTTTCATTACCAGTAGACGCATCAAAGCCGTGCAACATGCCATTACTACCGACATAAACCATTTCCGTACGATTAGCATTAGCAGCCTTGAAGGTCGAGTAAAGTTCCGACTCAATGGCATCCGAATATCTAAAGCGTGGGGCACCAACAAATACCGGTGCAGAATTGATTACATCCTCCATTTTTGAGCTACGTCCACGGAAATTTTGGCCCGTGCCTTCGTTAGAGCTATCGCCACGGAAAAAGTCAACCAAGTCATTACCAAAACTTTGATTGTCCGTTATTTCAGCAGCAACGGCGGTAGTAGAAAGGAAAGGCGCATTAACCAATAAAGCCGTAATTTGACTTGCATCCATTTTGGTAGCATCACTACTACCACCCACTATCGCGTCGTAATTGCTGGGGAAGTCGAAAACAATGCCTTTTTTCTCAGTCGGGTTATAACTGATAATTTCACGTCCAGAACTGAAATTTTGGCTCGCTAGCTGATCCGAAGCCTTCCACAATGGTGTAGGGCACACAAACCCACGCTGAACATTAAAGCAAACATCGCCAGACGTCGCACTGCCATCAGAAACCCGCAACTTACGTAAATCGCCAGACCAATCGCCACTTGAAAATAACGCTTGATAGAGCGCCGTTCCGGTATTTAGGGTCGTGGAGTTCGCCGCAATAGCCGACGCCGAACTTGTCCTGCTCTCAACATTTCCCAAAGCATTATCCAGTCCATCCACCAACTCCATCGGCGTTTTTGCTGAAATATAGGAGCCCTTGCTGTTAAAGGCCGCATGCCATAAATCATCAATTTTGGCGGGGCGATCAGTCACAGCTGGCGAAATTTTTTCCAGCGGGTCACCCCAGTTTCCATCTTCTGCCAATACCGGATCAGGCCAGCCATCATTATCAGTATCACTGAGGTGTCCCTCCACACCAAAGGCCACACCAAAAGTCACCATATGCTGTCGACTATTCAGGTCATCAGCATTAGTAGGAACACTATCGTCTAAATCACTTCGTAAGTCCGTATCGTAGTAGGTCATAGCGACATCTGCCGCCGTTTTCTCATAGCCATCCCCGTCAGCATCATCGACAGGCAAAGAAGGGTCATCGCCATTCCAGTAACCATCGGTCATCAGAATAGTGAAGTTTTGTTGGCATTCAGAAATTATCGGGCTGGCTTTACTACCCCCACTCGCCAAACCGCCCGCATAATACTCGCCAACTCGCTCCAAGCCAGTGCGAAGATGGGTGCTAGATTGAGGCCAATCAAAATCAAAAAAAGCATTCAACAACGCAGTATTTGTGCTCGCAGCCACTTCCGTAAACAGATCTCCATCATTCTCGAAAACACTCAATCCGTAGCGAAAACCTGCGTTATTCGTGATCACCGATGCAGTCGCCGCTTTAGCAACAAAGGCCCGGCGCCGGGAGTACTGGTACCAGTTGGCAACATTTTGTTGTACCTCAGCAACCGTTCGGTCAGTGCCATCAGGGTTCTCTCCCAATAGGGCATCGGTACCTGAAGAAATAGTTTTTATGGTGCTAGTCGCGGTGGTAATTATTCCTGTACTACCATTAACCGTATAGGAAATTTTCTCAACCTTGATGCTTGAAGCTCCCACGGTAAAACGCATATGCGAATCCCAAAGGTCAACTTCGCCATTTGGAGTGGCTCCTTCATAATTATTGTTTGTACCTCGACGGGGGCGCCCATCAGATGCCGTATAACCTTTGTCATCTTCCCACTGCTCATAAACAAAGCCATCAAGATCACGCATTGATGAAAACCCATCAGTGCCTGACTGGGGGTCGCTTAGAGCAGCCGCAAAAGAGGCATCAAGTAAACCTGTTCCCTGCCAAGGGCTATACTCTATTTCCGGGTTGTAATAAATCACATTGACTGAGGACGAACGAACCCGCCAATCGGCATCAATAGCATCCGTTGTCGAGCAGGCCTCATAAGACTGACGGATTTTATCGTCATCACACGCCACGTCATAAGTATTATCTGACTCATCGTACATATAATGAAAAAAATCAAACTCGGGCTCCTCGTTATAGGTCCCCATCAAGCCGTTTTCAACTAGCCCTTCTTCACCTTCTTGACAGTCGTCACTCCCAACATCCCCGAGGGCTTCAGAATCATAGGCGCAATAGTGCCAGTGGGATCGTGTCAATATCTCCCAATCCATCGAGCCGGAATCGTCAATTTCGAAAAAGACATTAGGTATATCGCCATTACCGGAAAACAGCGGCACATTGGATAGGTCTAACGGCGCGGCATACAGATTACTTGTGCCACTAAAATAACTAAGGCTGAACGCCAGTAGTCCATACGCTATTTTTTTATAAACTTGCATCATGCCACCTGTATCCTTCACCGCACACTCTTCCGGTTATTCGATTTAAAATAATCTTACATAGGTTGTTTGAAGTAGTACCACCGAGTTACTGCTACCCCCAACGCCACGGGCAAATACCCGGTAAAAATAACGCCGGGGTTCCTGTGCATTTGAGCCAGTCTCGGAATCATCACTCAACCTTTGCTGTTCGGCGACCAAATAGCCGGGGTCGCTGCTTAGCAAGGTTAAATCGGTGTCAACGGTGACCCCGTTGGCAGTCCAAAACGCATCAAGTTTATAGTTCTCTTTCACTTCCGCGTCTTCGATCTCGCTCAACTTCGTAAAAGTCCAAACGCCACTTGCGCCAGTATCCGACGGTTTGGGTGGCACAATATGTGTGCCCAGCCAAGCTTCGCCAGCTCTTAACGCCGACTCAGCCGCTTCAAATGCCAACTGGTTGTCCCGGTAATTACCCGACATCTTTTCTTCGAGCAAGGTGGTACTCAACGCTTGTACGCCTAATATCGTCATAACCAAAAGAATAAGCAGGCTAACCACTAATGCCGAGCCCTTTTGATTGCTGAATGTTTTTCTATAATACAAGTCCATAATTTTCTCGCCCTAAAGCAATCCGCGATTACGTAGTTTGATTGTCGCGTCCAGCTCCTGTCTCAAAAACCCACCGGTATAGTCTTCACCATCAAAGGTGTAAGTGGCCGCCTGAACACTATTAATGGTCCTTATCAACAAGGTGATTCGAACACCCACAACCTTATCCCACTTGGAGGCATCCTCAACAACCTTTGCATTCACATATCGATCAGCTACAAAATCCAGGCCATCATCAACACCGTATAAAACCTGCAGACTATCAACCCCCTCAACCAACTCCAGGGGATTAGTTCCACTTACAGCAGTATTACCATCCAGCACCCAAAGTGACGGAATGCCGCTGACGCCATTACGAACGAAGTAGGTTTCTGAAGAGAAAGCCAGCACTTCTGCATCCTTTTGATACAGCTTACTCAAAAAACTGTTGGTATTTCCCCCACTGGAATGGGCTACGGTTTGGATTTTTCCGTTTATCCCCGGGTTGTTCACAACCCGAAAAATATCCGCCGCTGAGCAATCGGAAATCATCAGCACCTGGTCCTTCTGAAAACCACACGAATTATCAGCATTAACCTGAATATTGGCATTAGTCGGCGATAAGTTGCCCGTTAATACAGCTCCGCAATCATCAGAGGAGGCGACCGTAATCACATCAGAGTTACCAACATCTGCACCTAACTCAGTAGGTAAAGTAGCGTTCCAAACAAGCCCGCCGACATTCTCATAACCTGTAACGGCAGTCGACGCGCCAAAAGTTGATGGCACAGGCGGATCCGCAATCACATTAGGCTTCACGGCATCAATACTTCCACAACCACTGAATCCAGCCGGGCGAATATCCGCCGCCAGTGTACCCAAGGCATAACGGCCATTCTCCTGCAGACGCGACAGTTCATCCTGATGGCGGTAGGTTTGCTTACTACTCACATAAATCTCGATAACACCA
>Ga0105356_10005318_pt1 | contig 12230 bp, 13 predicted proteins | sample GOMGulsemesocosm_3_FD_83502 | JGI IMG/M metagenome (GOLD analysis project Ga0105356, IMG submission 83502) | Methane-oxidizing microbial communities from mesocosms in the Gulf of Mexico - GOM9D Gulf of Mexico | ecosystem: Environmental > Aquatic > Marine > Cold seeps | place: Gulf of Mexico...
ACAAAACAATTCACCTCGCCAACAACCTAGAAGTATGCCTCATGAGGCATGAAAACAGAAAAAACCTTATCACTTCCTACCTGTCTATTGACAGGCAAGAATACAAGTACCAAGGAATTATCCCCACAGGTATAATAAAAACTAGTTCTTTAAATAAGTTTCTAAATTTTCAATAATCACATTATAGAATCCGCTAAACAAACTTTCCATTTCCTCTTTGACTTCAGGTGAAGATTCAAATTCACATTTCCAAGTAACATCACTACTGAACTCAGTTGCTTCACTTACCTTGATGTTACTAATATAATTGGCAATAGGGAAAGGACCATTTGTCATTCTATATTGCATTTCCATTTTATCATCCTCAACAAAACTCAATATTTCATTTATCTCTGTCCCATCAGGCATTACACAGGTTCTTGTTGCTCCTTTACCTTTTCCTTTTGTTCTGGAACTTACTATGGGTGAGTAATTTTCAATTCCTTGAAATGAAGACAGTGCTTTCCATACATTTTTTGCTGGTACGTCAATTTTTTTACTTACAAATACTTTTGTCATGATATATAGTTTTAAGATTACATCAACAAATCTAGAAACATAATAAAGTATTAAAAAAAATAGCGTTCAGTTATAATTACCTAAACAATAAACGACAATTGCTCATCAATATATGTATGCAATTCTGGAATTTCATTTATTTTATACAAAATGCTCAAACTAAAAATTATTCCCAACAAAAACTCAGCATAATCATCTATACATTCCTTTTTCTTAAATTGTCCCAAATCATAAGATTTAAGAAGTACTATAGTATAACTCTCTTTTAAAACTTCTAAGTAAGAATCATACCTATCAACTACATCTTGGTTTTCATTTCGCAGTTCAACAATCGTATTCACCATCAAACAGCTTTTAGGAAATGTTTTATTTTTCAGAGCCTCTATCAACTCATAAAAAAACAATTTTAAAGATTCAAGTCCCTCTGTTGAAGCCCTAAGCTGACTTAAAAAAGGATCTGAATATGTATTTGTATAGTAATCTAAAGAACTTGTAAATAACATATCTTTTGAATATTTATTATACAAAACAGATTGACTTATTTCAAGATATTTTGACAACTCTTGAACAGAAACCCCTTTATATCCCTTTAACCAAAATATTTTTTGAGCTCTTTCGATCAACTCCCCATAAGATGTATTCAATGCTCTAGCCATTTTCCAAAATAATTAAATGAATTGCTTTTAAAATATATTTTTCTTGCTCTTCTTTTGTATGTATTAAACAAAAACTCATTACCGTACAAAACAAACCTAACAAATGCTTAGATAAGTATTTTGATTTATCCCGTTCATAACCTTTTCGCTTCAATAATTCGGATAATAAATTTTCAATTTCACCTAAATAATTTTTAAGATTATCCTTAACAATACCATCACTATCGGCCAACTCTGTCCCTACATGTATCATATAACATCCCGAAACAGAATTATTGTTTTCCAAAAAAGACATATAAAACTCAAGCAGTGTTTTTGATATATCTGAGTTCTTAGTTAAAATTGCAAACTTATCACGACAATAACGATTGCGATACAATTGAAACGATGCATAAAGAATACCTTGCTTGTTGTCAAATTCATTATAAAGTGAAAACCTATTAACACCAGTATATTCAACCAAATCATTTATAGAGCATCCATTTACTCCATTTTCCCAAAACAACTCAATTGCCTTTTCTAAAACTCTGTTAGGGTTGTACTCTTTATATCTCATAAAACAAATATAAAGAATTCATTAAAAGTAATAAAGATTGTTTTTTTAACAGTAAACCACCATAAAAACCCAATCTGTTCTAAAAAGACCTTGTTAGCTTTAGACTGATTTAAAAACACTTCTTATATTTAGTATCTAAAATGGAACGCATCTTAAATTACATAGATAAAAACTATCAAAATAAACTCTCAAACAAAGAGATAGAAGCACTCGTATGTTGTTCTCAAAGAAATAGCCAACGCTTATTTAAACGGTTCTTTAATGAGACTATAAGTAATTTTCAAAAAAGAATAAAATTAGAAAATGCTTATAAAAAATTGATATACACTTCTGAAAACATTAAAAACATTGCTTATGATGTAGGTTATGATAATCAATCCTCTTTTACAAAGGCTTTTCAAAAACACTTTCAATTGTCTCCTTCTCAAGCTCGAAAAAGAAAATTGAATTTATTTAACCCCTTTTTTATAGACAGTGAAGATTACAATAACAAATTAGATTTTGATATTGTTACCCTATCACAGAAAACAGTTTACTACAAACTAATATTTACCCATAATTACAATAACGAATCAATTGATAAACTCTGGAATGACATGGATAATAAAATCCCTATCAACGATACGGCTAACTATTATGGTTTGATTTTAGACCAACCTTTAATTTCTGGAATACACAAATGCCGATACGAAGCTTGTATTGAAACGGAACAAAACAATTCTAAATATTTGACAAAAAACATTTTCGGGATGAAATATTTAAAATTCAAGCATTTGGGGAATTTTGATTCTATAGAAAACACTTATCGTCATATTTTCTATCACTGGGTTTATCATTTAGATTATGAAATCAACAACAGCCCAATTATAGAACACTATATAAAAGATGCTAATAACAAAGGTGGTTATCAAACCATAATTTACATTCCATTAGAGTAATTGTCGTTTTAGGACAAGAAAAACTCCTTGTCGTGGCTTAATTTTACGACTACAACCAGAACATAAAAAAATGAAGAATATGTATGCAATACTACTATCAATCCTAATAAGTTTTTCTTCTTGTAAAAAAAATGATTCCGAAATGGAACCAATTCAAAGTAATGAATATATATATCTAAACGGAAAAATTTATACAGTGCATGAAAGCCTACCTTGGGCAGAAGCCATGCTTGTTATAGATGGAGTAATTACTGCTATTGGAACAAACCAAGAAGTTCAAAACCAAGCTTCTGAAAATGCTCAAATCATCAATTTAGAAAATAAAATGGTAATGCCAGGTATTCACGATGTACATCTACATCCATTAGAAGCAGCATCAGACAATATTCTTTTCGTCTTAAAAGAAACAGAATCCAATCCAGAAAATTATGCTTCTGATATTTTGCAGGCCATAAATCAAAACCCAAATTCTGAATGGATCATTGGTTGGGGCTTTGATATTTTTACAGCTTTAGATGCTACTCGTGAACCTATTGCTATTTTAGATGACATCTCAACAACAAAGCCTATCGTAATAATGGAAAAAACTTCACATTCCATTTGGGTAAACTCAAAGGCATTGACATTGGCTGGAATAGATAGCAATTCATCAAATCCAACTGGAGGTATTGTAATGAAAGATGCCAATGGACACCCTAATGGGCTCCTTATAGACAATGCCGGAAACTTAATTATTGACTTAGCCATTTCCTCCATTCCAAATAATGAACAAAATGATTACAATGGCCTCGTTAATTTTGCGTTACCAAAATTGGCAAAGAACGGTATTACCTCTATTTGTGACGCACGAACTTACTGGAAAAGGAACCATCACTTGACTTGGAAAAAAGTAGAAAATGATGGGAAATTAACTGTTAGAGCAAATTTGGGGCTTTGGCTGTACCCAACCGAAGATGATGCTACGCAAATTACCATGATGCAGTCATTGTATTCTAATGATGCAAAAAACTTATTGAAAATTAATCAAATTAAACTTTATGCAGATGGAATTGTTATCAATACGACTTCTGCTATGGATGCTAATTATTTAATTGACCTTTTTAACCTGCCTACAAACAATGGATTGAATTATGTTACTCAAAATCGGATTTCAAAATACATAACTTCCTTAGAACCTACTGGGTTTGACTTTCATATACATACCATCGGAAATAGAGGAGTTAACGAAGCGCTCAATGCAATTGAACAAAGTGGAACAAGAAATGGCAGACATCGATTGACACATATAGAATATGTAAACCCATCCGATTATGGTCGTTTCAATCAATTAAATGTAACAGCTGATGCACAAGTGGCTGGGGATTTTACAAAACCAGAAAATTGGCATGAAAATGATGCATTCGTGGGAACTGTTTTAAACAATTCCAATATACCTATTAAAAATTTACAACAAATCAATGCAAGAGTAACATTAAGCAGTGATTGGGACGTTAGTTCACTAAACCCGTTTATAGGTTTGCAAAATGCAGTCACAAGAAGCCCTCAAGAACTAAGTCTTGAAAACGCTATTAGAGCATATACTATAAATGCTGCTTATGTGATGCGCCAAGAAAATAAAGTTGGTTCCTTAGAGGTTGGAAAAGAAGCGGATTTTATAATTTTAAGTCAAAACTTATTTGATATTCACCCTCATAAAATAAACCAAACACATGTTCTAAAAACATATTTAAAGGGGCAATTAATTTATCAAAAATAAAAAAACACATTTGCTAACAATGCTAAATATTGTATGACCTACATAAAAAACAGCTTATATCACCATAAATACTGAGTAAGAAAATAAATTTATTGATTGTTTTTGCAATACCAACTGTCAATGCTTTTGGCTAGAAACTTATAAAGGTATTATTTCAACAAAAACATCTAATTCTTTTGATTATATTGATAAAAAATTCTATTTAAAAACAGAAAATTATGTTGCAACTATGAATGGATATGTTGTAAATTCTAAAAAGTCTATAGTATCTAATTTGTTTAATTTATTTTGAAAAAAGCAAAAAAAAATGACATCTTATTTGTAGAAATTTCTATCTATAATTTAACGAATTCTGAAGTTGAACTAAATCTTGATTTATATTCCCCAAATATGGTTTATATAATTGGTAATCTTGACAAAAGAAAATAAAATTCAATAAAAAGAAATTGAAATTGGCATCGATGGAGTATATTGCTTACCAAAATAAAATAGATACTTTTACCCAAACAACCACTTGGACTGGAGGTCATATTGGAATTATTATTTTGTTTTATAAAAAATAAATATTTTAAAAAGTAGAAATAAAAAAAAGTAAAATGAGTAACATCAAATTCATACAAAACTTATTAGATACCTGGAAAAATTCGATGATTGCTTATTTGCCAAAAATAGCGCTGGCAGTCATCGTGCTCATTCTCTTTTACCTTATTGCCAAGGCTTTTAAAAGTTTTGGACTTCGATTTTATTCAAAAATATTTAAAAAAAAATCTGATATTGCCAAGCTTTTATCTGCGTTAATTTACTTTTTCCTTCTACTTTCAGGAATTTTCTTAGCCTTGGAAATTCTAGGTCTAGAAGGTGTTTTAACAAAATTATTAGCGGGTGCAGGAATTATTGGTATTGTAGCTGGATTTGCTTTTAAGGATATTGCTTCAAATGCTTTCGCTGGTTTTTTACTTAATGTACAAAAACCTTTCAAAGAAAATGATTGGGTAAAAATTGACAATGCTTTTGGAACGATTAAGGATATTGGTTGGATTACAACTTCAATAAAAACCATTTCAGGGCAAGAAGTTTTTGTCCCAAACCAGCTTATTTACAACAATACTTTTACCAACTACTCAACCTATGGAAAACGTCGTGTTATTCTAAAAAGTGGCGTTTCTTATGGAGATGATTTAGAATTGGTGAAAATAGTAGCTTTAAAGGAAGTTCAAAAAATCAATAACCTTTTAAAAAAGGAAGTCATAGATTTTTATTTTACAGAAATCGGAAGCTCATCTTATAATTTTGAAATCCGTTTCTGGATTCGATTTAATGATCAAAAAGACTACCTTAATGCCATGAGTGAAATTATTATGCTTATAAAAAAGCGTTTTGAGCAAGAAAACATTTCATTGGCTTATGCAGTTACAACCTTAGATTTTGGAGTCAAAGGAGGCGTAAATTTATTTGACAAAAAAATTGATATAACCTCTTAAAAATAAATTCTCAATGAAGAAATTTATAGTAGAAGTTTTCAATCATTTCTTTGATAGCAATACCTTTCAAAAAGGAGCATCGTTAGCATATTACGCTGTGTTTTCTTTATTACCAATGATCGTTATTATCACTTCAATTTTGGGCTTCTTATTTGGAGAACAAGCTGTTTCAGGAGAAATCTACACCCAACTAAAAGACTTTTTAGGTAATGACGCCTCCATGCAAATACAAACTATCATCAAAAGTCAGCATACGAACCACAATAGTATTTTAACCTCCATCATCGGGTTTGTCACTTTAGCCCTTAGTGCTTCAGGAATGTTTATCCAAATCCACAATTCATTCAATAATATTTGGAACATTAGAGCGAAACCTAAAAATAACATTCTAAAATACCTTTCTAAACATCTAGCCTCTTTTTCTATATTAATTGTACTTTTCTTTATTATTTTAATTAGTACAGCTGTCAATAGTTTTTTGGTAAAACATGCCAATAACCTACACAGTGATTATACGTTTTCATTCCTTTATGAACACCTAATATCTTTTATTGTATTTGGTATTGTATTCTCGATAATGTTTAAATTTTTAGGTGACGCAAAGATACATTGGAAGTCAACTATTCTTGGAGGACTATTCACAACATTGCTTTTTATTTTTGGTAAAACAGGTATCAGTATGTATATTGGACACAGCCATATATCTTCAACTTTTGGATCTGCAAGTGTACTAGCCTTACTTATGCTTTGGGTGTATTACACATCACAAATCATCTTTCTTGGAGCATCCTTTGTCAAAGTAATAAGTAATCGATTGGGATATGAAATATTGCCAAACACAAATGCAGTAAAGATTAAGAATGTAGAAGTCCCCAATTAATATGCTACTGATATAATCTGTAAAGTATAATAAATTGCTTTGGGGCAATCTAGGTAAAAAACATCAACTTAAATCCCTAACAAATAAATAAACAACTTATTAAGACACATAAAGAGAACTCCTAAAGTAAAACAGCATGAAATTTTATCCGTAAGAACTAATTTTCGTTTTGAAACAAAGCTTCAAAAATAAGTTCATCCACCTCAGTAAATTCAGATTTCTTCAGTTTACACATATTTTTAGCCGTTTCCTTAGCTTTAGATATTTCAAACTCTGAAATGTTTTTCACAGCTCCCCAACTAAAAGAAGGTATCATTTTCTCAGGAAAACCAGCTCCATAAACATTACAACTTACACCAACAACAGTTCCTGTATTGAACATCGCATTGATTCCTGTTTTGGAATGATCTCCTAAAAACAAACCGCAAAATTGCAACCCCGTATTTTCATATGTTTCAGATTCATAATTCCATAATTTCACTTCATTATGGTTATTCTTCATATTAGAACAATTGGTATCAGCCCCCAAATTACACCACTCTCCTATTACAGAATTCCCCAAATAACCATCGTGCCCTTTGTTCGAATTCCCAAAGAACACAGCATTTTTCACTTCTCCTCCAACAGTACAATTGGGGCCAATTGTTGTAGCTCCATAAATTTTGGTTCCCATTTTTAAAACAGATTTCTCTCCTAATGAAAAAGGCCCACGCACCATAGAACCTTCCATAACCAAAGCATCTTTCCCTATATAAATCGGCCCTGTACTGGCATTTAAAATTGCAAATTCCACAACAGCTCCTTCTTCAATAAATACATTTTCTGGAAAACTGACTTGATTGGTACTACTGATTTCCTGTGAGGTTTTGCCTTTCGTTAACAATTCAAAATCTTGTCTCAGCGCACTGTCGTTTTTTGTAAAAATAGCTGGTAATGTTTCTATCTGTAAATATTCACCTGCATATTCTTTTAATTCATAAGTGTCAAAATCAACTTCTTCTTGCATAGAATGTGCATAAAAAGCAATCATTTCTTCATTTTTTAGCAACGCTTCTTTTTCTGAAATAAATTCAATTTCTTCAACCAAACTTAATGTTGGTAAAATAGATGCATTGATAAATACATTTTCTTCCATTTCGACCATAGGATACTTTTCTTCCAAATATTCTTCGGTCAAAATAGTTACCGTAACTCCTAAGTAATTCTCCCATTTCTCCTTAATGGTTAAAATTCCTATCCGTATTTCTGCAACAGGTCTTGTGTAAGTAAATGGCAATAAACTATTTCTTACTACTCCATCAAATAATATATAATTCATAACAACAAATGTCTTTTGTGCAAAGATAGTTTTTTGCAAATACGCTTCTACCTTTGGTTTTAAAAAACTCTAGACAAATTGAATCCGAAAAAAAAGTCACCCTTAGACCAGTTTCCTTCAGCATTCAGTATTCCTGCATCGTTCATTTCTCTTGAATTTGTAAAATGTAATTGAAAAACATGACCTCCAGTTTCAATATCAAACCCCACAGACAATGGGTTTTTATATGAAATAATACCCGCACCTACAGGAGGATCTGTTCTATTTAAATGAGCAACATAATCAATATTTAAGGTCAATCGTTTTGATAACTTGTAACGTCCACCAACTCCTAATCCATACTGGTTGTTATTTTGTGCATCTACAACTACAAAGTTCTCGTGCAAAAACATGGGAGCTACTTGTATTGACAATTTCTCATTTACTTTTCTTGAAACCAACAATTCTACTAAATAATTAAGTCGGTGTTTATTTTCAAAAAGAGTATACGAAACATCTGGATCTGCTGTTTTGTAAGCCAGTGCTCCAAATCCAACAATACTAAATGGAAATCCATCTTTATCTTGTCCCTTCAATTTTAATTTTGTGCTAAAATCATATGTTTTATTAAGAGAACTTCTTGATAAACCAGCCGTTAACCAATCTGTAAAACCGTATAAAAAGCTAAACCTTATATTAGAATCATCCAAACCAAATAAGTCCTTAAAACCACCTTTCACCGATTCAAATCTATGAGCGATTACAAAATAAAAATCTCCTTTTGCAGCTAGTTTTGTAGATTCCAAATTGACAATCTTCAATCCTTTAAAAACAGAACTGACCTCCAAACTCTCATTTTCCAACTCCCCTTCCAATTCATCTAGCAAATCATTTTGAGCACTTGAGTAAACTGTTACAAACAAAGTTATTATTAATAATGCCAACTGTTTCATATCTATTTCTTTTTATTTAACTTAATTTTATAGCTATTGCTTATTCTATAACAGAACATTGATCTAATTTTACTTGCTCTAACAATTCATCATAACCAATACATCTACCTTTTATTTTCACCACTGTTTCAATTAAAGCAGGTTTACTCTTCAAAAAATAACAAAGAATACCTGAATCTAAAGTTATACTTTTTGCATCTTGTTCAGAAATACTTCCTCTAACAATGATAATTTTATTCAAATATTCTTTAGAAGCAAATTCAGCATCCTTCAAAAAGTTTTGTAAAAAAGCAGTGCTTTCCAATGCAAAATCAGCAGTAGTTTCTGACACATCTATATGCTCCTTATACATATACTTGTATAAAACTGTACCTAATACTATTACACTAAGCAATAAAATTAAATATTTTTTTTTTCTTTTCATAAAAAACAAATTTTTAACACCATTTTAGGTCGACATTTGAATAAATCATATTGAGAACCTTCAATTAAAAGTTATACGAAAGTATTAAATTCTTACGAATAATCTAAAAAAATGTATATTTATCACCAAATTAACAATTATCACTACTAAACATTAATTATAATTTCAACATAATATTATCAAATAAAAGCAAGGTATGCTATTAAAAAACGACAAAAATTAAACATTATGAAAAACGTAAAACTCACGCTGATTGCTATTTCCTTTTTTACAATTTCTTGTGCATCCGATTCAACCTCAGATGTTGAAGAGAACACCAACAACATAACATATTCGAACACAATACAACCAATTATGAGTCAAAGTTGTGCTACTTCTGCATGCCATGATAGCAATGCCCCAGCGGCTGGATTAAGTCTAACAACTTTTGCTGAAGTTAAAGATGCTTTTCAAAATAACGATCCTTTGGCTAGGATAGAAAGTGGCAATATGCCAAAAAACGCAAATAAACTCTCAGCAAGCACAATCGCAAATATAAAAACATGGATAGCTGATAATTATCCACAATAAAAGTTTCTTAAGTTTCCTTCTTTGCCTGTAAAAAAAATTAACCTGAATCAATTTTTAAAATTTCAATTCACTATGAAAAAAATAATTTTAATATTATCACTTATAGCTTTCAGCTCTATAAATGCTCAGGACAAATTTTTCACTAAAACTGGTGAAATAAAATTTGAAGCATCCGTACCTTCATTTGAAGAGGTCAAAGCAAAAAACAATAAAGTTACAGCTATCCTTAAAACAGATACAGGTGAAATTGCGGCATTGGCTCTTATCAAAGGTTTCCGATTTAAAATAGCTTTAATGGAAGAACATTTCAATGAAAACTATGCAGAATCAGATAGCTATCCTAAAGCCAAATTTACTGGAGAAATTCAAAATTTTTCATTAGATTCTTACAAAGAAAATATAAAACAAAACATTCTAATAAAAGGCAAACTAACATTTCATGGAGTAACCAAAACTATTGAAATACCTAGTACCTTAATCAAAACTAACAACAGCATCAATCTCTTAGCCACTTTTACTCTTAAAGCTAATGATTTCGAAATTAAAATTCCAAACATCCTTCGCAAAAAGGTATCAAAAAACATCGATGTAACTCTTGATTTAAAACTTATTAAAAAATAAAAAATTGAAAGAATCCAATTCAAACTAAAAAGATAAAAAAATAGCACCTATATTTTGTAAGTTCAACAATATTATATCGACGATATACCAAACCAATACTTAAACAAATCCTATGAAAAAAATTATGTTCGCAGCTATTGCTATTTCTTTATTGAATTTTTCTTGCTCTTCTGGAGGAGACGATGACATGCCAGATTCACAAACTGACCCAATCACTTATACCAATACGGTTAAAGCCATTATGACCCAAACTTGTGCTACAAGTGGCTGTCACAATGCTGCCTCAAACTCTGGTAGTATTACTTTAGAAACCTTTGCACAAACAAAAGCAGCTTTTGATACAGGTACTGCTCTTGATGCGATTGTAAAAGGAAGAATGCCCAAAACTTGTTCTATATCTTCTGTAAATATTAATAAAATCAAATCTTGGATTGCGAACAATTTTGCACAATAAAAAAAATTCAATAACCCAAAGCTATTATATGAAAAACAAGGCCCTTACACTCATTCTTAGTTCCTTTTTAATTATTTTTAGTTCCTGCTCGTCATCAGGTGGAGATGAAATACCAGATCCTACATTTTTAATTAGCATTTCTCCAACTTCCTTAAACTTTGATGGACTTGATATAAATACCACAAGTACAAAAAATGTTACAATTTCTAATGTAGGAAACCAAATCATAAGTATTTCAGGCATCACAATGCCTTCTGGTTTCACTATCACCCCTACATCAGCAACAATTCCAATAAACTCTAATAAGACATTCACAATTACATTTAGCCCAACTGAAGCCAAATCATATACTGGAATTATGACTATTAATTCTAAGGCAACCAATGCCCCTACTAATTTTACGGTTATGGGGTCTGGAACAACACAAGAAACTTTAACTATCAATTTATCTAAAACAGACATTGGTTTCAACGACTTGGTTCTAAATGCCAATAACCAAGAAACATTTACAGTAACAAACACAGGCAATCAAAATATTGACATTACCAATATTACTGTACCTACCGGTTTTAGAGTCAACCCTACAACAGCAACTATAACACCTAATAACAATACAACTATTACTGTCACATTTTCTCCTACGGAAGGAAAAACTTACAATGGTGCTATCACTATAATTTCAAATGCCACAACTACAGAAAATAGTTTACAAGTAACTGGTCAAGGAGTCGATCCTTTTTACGCAAATACCATAGCTCCAATTGTAGCGCAAAGCTGTTCTACGACTGGATGTCACAACACAGCTGCTAATTCAGGAGGTATTACATTGACTACCTTTTTAGAAGTTAAAAACGGATTTGTATCTAATGGAGCATGGGCAGAAATAGAAGCTGGAAGAATGCCAAAAGGAGGGACACTAACACAAACTCAAAAAGATGATTTATTAAAATGGATAAATAGTGACTATACGGATGGAGTACCGCCTCCAGCTATAACATATACAACAGATATAGCTCCTATTGTAAATCAAAGCTGTAACGTTACAGGTTGTCACAACAGTGCCACTAAACAATCAGGGCTTGACCT
>Ga0105356_10005321_pt1 | contig 12225 bp, 10 predicted proteins | sample GOMGulsemesocosm_3_FD_83502 | JGI IMG/M metagenome (GOLD analysis project Ga0105356, IMG submission 83502) | Methane-oxidizing microbial communities from mesocosms in the Gulf of Mexico - GOM9D Gulf of Mexico | ecosystem: Environmental > Aquatic > Marine > Cold seeps | place: Gulf of Mexico...
ATATAATAAATACAATTTACTTGCAAAAGGTTTCTGGCAATCAAATTTTTTTAAACAATGAAATAACGGTACCCATTGGTAGAGCTTACAAAAGCTATTTTATAAATGATTTTTTATCAAGCGAGAAGTAAGTATAAGGGATTTTAGTAGTTGTTATATTATGTAGCTTAAAAAAGAGACTGTTGTTTGTTTTCGCTTTCATGCTCTAGTAACCATTTTTTACGCCAAAGTCCTCCTGCGTAGCCTGTTAAAGAACCGTCAGAACCAATAATTCTATGACAAGGAATTAGTATCCAAAGAAGGTTTTTTCCATTTGCATTTGCAACAGCTCTCACAGCTTTTGGTTTGTCTAAAACTTTACTTTGCTCTAGATAACTCATCGTTTTACCAAAAGGAATATCGGCTAAGCTTTTCCATGCTCTTCTTTGGAAATCGGTTCCCTGTGGGTTTAATTTTACAGTAAACTCAGTTCGGGTTCCATTAAAGTATTCTTCAAGTTGTGTAACGCATTCTTGCATTACTTCAGGTATTTGTTTTGTAAGAGGTATTTTTTTATGTGTTAGGATTACCGAACGAATTCCATCGGCATCTCCATTAATTTTGGCAATTCCAATTGGGGTGTTTATGGCGACTTTTTCTAGTTTCATAATTTAGTTTTTTTAAATTCCAAAAATATCTTTTGAGTTTTGAGTGGTAATAGCAGCAATTTCATCAGCAGGCAATCCATAGATATCTACTAATTTTCCGATTACATTTAGTAAGTAACTGCTTTCGTTTCTTTTGCCTCTATAAGGAGTAGGAGCCAAGTAAGGAGCATCAGTTTCTAAAACAATTTCTGAAAGCGGAATTTCATTTAGAAACTTGTCAATTTTACCGTTTTTAAAAGTTACAACACCACCAATTCCTAATTTCATGTTGTAAGATAAAGCTTGTTTGGCTTGCTCTAGATTGCCTGTAAAACAATGAAAAATTCCAAATAAGTCTTCGCTTTTTTCTTCTTCTAGAATTTCAAAGACTTCGTCAAAAGCATTTCTACAATGAATATTAATAGGCATTTTCCTTTCTTTAGCCCATTGAATTTGAGCCCTAAAAGCGTGCTGCTGTTCTTTTAAATAAGTTTTATCCCAGTACAAATCCATACCTATTTCACCAATAGCATAGAATTTACGTTTGTCAATCCACTCTTTGATCAAAGCAAGTTCTTCATCTACATTTTCTTTTACATGCGTTGGATGTAAGCCCATCATTAAAAAAATATTTTTAGGAAAAGCACTTTCTAAATCTAGCATTTTTTGAGTATAAGCACTATCAATTGCGGGAATAAAGAAACGGGAAACTCCTGCGTCTATAGAACGTTGTATAACTTCATTTCTATCTTCATCAAATTGTTCGCTATAAAGGTGTGTATGCGTGTCGGTAATTATCATTTGTTATTATCTTCTTTGAATTGTGCAATTGTTATACTTTTTGAAGCATTGTTTCAATACTAAAATATATATTTGGCAAAAATACTCTAAAATGACAAGTCTAAAAAAAACCTTGCTTAAAAAAGGTTATACACGCATTCCAATGAAAGTTACAAAAACAAATCATTTGGTTTTGAAAGTGAAAATTAATGGAAAAAAAGGACGTTTTATTTTGGATACGGGAGCTTCAAATTCATGTGTAGGTTTTGAAAATGTAGCGCATTTTTCAATTGAAACATCTGCTTCAGAAGTAAAAGCAGCAGGTGCAGGTGCCATCGGAATGGAAACTTTAAAATCTATAGGAAACCATTTGGAGATTGAAAATTGGAGTACTACAAGTTGCGATTTGGTTATTTTTGATATGTCTCATGTAAATGAAGCTTTAGAGCAGCACAATGCAAAAAGAATCAAAGGAATAATTGGTGCAGATATTTTGTTGAAAGGAAAAGCGGTTTTGGATTATGAAAAGAAGTGTTTTTATTTAAAATGATTTTTTAGCGGTCAGTAAATAGTTTTTCTATTATGAATTTAGTAATTCTTTTTGTTAGTGTTAGGTCTATCAGAGTCCGAACCTATTTATTGTTCTCGACTCCGATCGAACAGACATATTAGTATCTACTAATCACTAAATGTTTTTTTTGAATTACAAGGTGAAAATAATTTGAAGAAATTGGAATTGTATTTCAGGATTTTTAAATTACCAATTACACATTGTCAACGAATATAAATACAACCATGTTCTGTAGCAACAGTAATCCAAGTCAATAAATTTGCTTTGATTTCAGTTTCAGGAATTGTGGTTTTAGCAGAAGTTGAGAGAATTGATTCGGTTAAAGAATCGTTAGATTTTAATGCTTTTAATAGTTCAAATTGCCAGGGTTTCAATTCTAAAATTTTCATTCGATATTGGTGTCTAGAAATAGCTAATAAGGTTTTCTTTTTTATAGGGGGCTTTTTTGAATTGGGAGTTAAGGTGTGTACTTGGAATTCGAGAGAAATCAATTGCAAGCATTTGGGTGTTTGGAAATTGGTGTTTTCAAAATCAATTCCGAACAAAGGAAAAATAGGATCAGAAATTTGTTTCTTTTTTTCTGAACCTTCATAATGCAATGCTTCCGATTTTGCTCTTTCAAATTTTGCTATTTGAATGGGGATTTCTATGATGTCTGGATTGATATCCATTTTAGAAGCATTTGGTTTTGTTTTTTCTAAAAACTCAGGGAATTTAGCTCCTAGGTCGAATAAATTCCAGGAAGTTGAAGGAATGGTTGAAATATAGGCATCTGCAAAGGTGTCAAAAAACTGTTCTCCCATAAAGTCAATGAGAATTGGAAAGGATGCTTTCATACACTCTACAAGACGCATTGTATATCCCGCTGAATAAATACCAAGTCTTTGAGCAGGATGTATGCTATTGGATTTTTTGATGAAATCATCCATGGAATACCCAGTTTGACTTCTTGCTTTTACTAGTTTCTCATGAAGGTTTCCTTTGTAAATTAAAACATTTTTCAACCAGAATTGTGTTTCTTCCAATGTTGGTTTATTCATTGTTTGCTACAAGTTTAAAATTAAGAGGATTCGAAGCTATAGAAAAATTTTCTTGTTTTTGAATTTTGTTGATAGGGATGTTGCCTAGTACTGCTTCTTTAGCTTTTTTGAGCTCTTTTACCAGTTCTGGATATTCAGGAATATTCGCATCCCATTCAAGTAATGTTGAAACACCTCCGGTCAATTCTTGAGCAAGTTTATACAGTTTCCAAACAGGAGTCGGTACCGGTTGGTCATGGGTGTCAATTAAGAAATTCCCATAATCAGTGGGCCCAGCAATATGAATTTGCACAACATTTTCAATAGGGATATTTTGTATGTAATTTTCAGCAGAAAAACCATGATTGGTAGCCGATACAAAAACATTGTTGACATCTAATAACAAGCCACAATTTGTTTTTTCAACCAGAGCAGAAAGGAACTCCCATTCTGTAATAGTTGATTGCTTAAATTCTAAATAAGTAGATGGGTTTTCTAAAACCAAAGGGCGTTTTAAATAATCTTGAACTTCTAAAACTCTCTTGCTTACATGTTTTAAACTTTCTTCTGTTAGAGGTAAGGGCAATAAATCATGAGTGTTTTTTCCAGCAAAACCAGTCCAACACAAATGATCAGAAATCCATTCTGGTTGCACATATTCAGCCAGTTCTTTCAGGGCTTTTAAATAGGTGGTGTTTAATGGGTCTGTAGAGCCTATATTCATGGAAACTCCATGCATTACAATAGGTCTGGTTTTTTTTAATTTATCTAATACATGTCTTGCATATCCATGATTGTTCATGAAATTTTCACTAATAATTTCGAACCAATCTACCATTGGATCGTTATTTTTCATGAGGTATGGAAAGTGTTCGGATCTTAAACCGACACCTAGACCTAAATTTTTTAGGCCTAGACGGGGTTCATTTTTATGGTGTTTTAACAAATTTATTATTTTAGGTTGATGGAGGTAAAGCCAATCTAATATCGGTATCCTTAGGTTTGTGTTTGATAGTTGCTGTAACAATTTTAAGATCACCAACTTTTTCAGTTTCTATATCTAAATTTTCCAGTTTATCAGTAGCAATACAATAGGATTTCCAAGCAGTATCGTAAACACTTTCTCCTTTTTCGTATGTCAAATTGGTATCGATATCCTTAGAATGATAATGACCTGCATCGTGTTCAAACTTGTACAACTTCATCATTGGATTTGTTTCATCTTGATCTGGGTACAATTGTGAAGCTGAGATGGGTACTGCACATCCTCCAAATGACTTACATTTGTTATCTGCAGGAGCACTTTTTATATCTGGCAATCCACAGCCTGCATTTGCTGCTACTTTTGGTGTGCTGCAATTACCACCACCTTTATCACTTTGTACAAATCCACAACCTCCTTGTGCTCTACAAGAATTAGAACCTTTACAACTATGGTAAGTTACTGTATCTGGCATGGTATCTTCAGGTTCAGTTGGATTCATATAGCTCATAGATTGACAAGCATTGTATAATTTGCTTGCATCTGGATTTTCGATTCCAGTAACCAAATCAGGTACAAGTCCTGTTGCAGACCAACAAATAGAAACACGATCACCAGAACCGCCCATTGCAGGTCCAGGAAATTGTGTTTTAGGATTTTCCCAGTAATCATTTAAAGAAGTTGTCAAACCTTTTAAAGTTCCTACGGCAGAAACACTAAAAATATCATGATTTTTAATTTTATCAGCATCAGTAGCTCCTAAATTATTTAGAGCTGTTGCTACGCTTTCAGCGGAAGGTAAAGAAGGATAATTGGCAGGAGTGTTATTTGGATTCAACATTTCCTTTGTCCATGGGTTGGTTGGGTTTTCTGCATGCCATTCGTTCCAAGTTACGTATTTTAGTTTTGGATCATTACTATTGCTGTTGGCTGTCATTAGGTCTAGGCATTCAGCAAAAGTTTCAAAATGATCTTTTGACTTGTTATCAAGTCTGGCACAGGCACTACCAGAAATTCCATCTAGCTCACCTAGGTCATTGTATCCAGGGTATTTTTTTAGAAGCCCTTCAACACTAGGTTGGTATTTGTCTTCTACACTATTTGCTGCAGCATTCTTTTTTGCTGTAAGCATTTCTACCCAAGCTTGGTTTTTCCACAATGTTTGAATTTTTGTAGCAACACCGCCACCTTCACCTTGGTCTGTAATGGCATTGATATTGTTCATCAATTGGAGTTTAAGTGCATTGATATCTGTAGTGTCTTTTAATGAACCATCAATTCCAGGGTATTGAGCCGTTCCTTCATTGAAATAATCTCTTTGTAGATCATCGTTGTTTAATAATAAAGAAATTAGTGAATCCCCATTGGTATATTCTACTTCTAAATAATTCCATAAGCAAAGATACATATGACCAATAGATCCAAATAAAGGCAAGTCTTTTTCTTCATTTGAAGCTTCCCACCAGTCGTATGGAGCATTTTCAAAGTATTTTGGTCTGCCATTTAGACTCGGATCTAACTTAGCTGGATTCCAATATTTTTCTTGTATTACCTCATGTGCATCTTCTTCTGTTTCTTCAATTGCTAAAAATAGAAGAGATTGCACTGGAGTCATGGCATCTAATTTTACTTTGATGTCTTGCAATGTTTTTCCAGGATAATGTTTTTTAAAATATGCTTTCAGTATTGGGTTTACACCGTCTAATGAAGTGTTACAGTCCTTGAAATCTAGAATGTGAGGGATGGTTGTATTGTCTTTGTCATAACATTTCCAACCATGCGCAGGTGTTTGTAAGGCATCGTTATCAAATTTTGGTATCACATTCAATTTACTCGCCATATTTGATGCCAATTGCAAATGCAACATTTCTTCGATAAAGACGCTGTATACATTATTAAAGACACGTTCGTTAGTTGTTAATTGATGCTTTGTTTTGTATGTGTCAGGTTGCCCTGCTGCATAACCAGCAGTAGGTCCCATTCCCGGCCACCATCTACCTTGGTAAAGATTACTTCCTTTGCTATTGATTTGATGTAGTCCTTGTATAGAATACAAAGAAGTCATGTACAATGGAATGGTAAACAATTCAACATTAACAGTTGCTTGCAAAATGGCTTGGAGACAAGACATATCTGCTTCTCTAAATTTTGGATCTCGACATTTAATCGCTTCGATGTCTATTGCTGACGCGATTGGGTTTTCAATTAGGTTCATAATAGTTATTTAATTAATTGGATAAGTTTGCAATTGCTATTTGTGCTTTTACACGAAGAAAAGGACCATTGTCTGAATTGTTATTTGGCAAAGGATTGACTGTGGTGAATTGTTTGATTGCGTCTTTTTGAAAGACAAGTGCCATACTAGAGCCACCATAACTAAACCACCCCAATTCTTCTCCTTTTTCTACACGAGCTCCAACAGGAACATTTATTTTTATAGAAGATATTTCTGTAATACCAATTGGAATTACGCATACTTTACCAATTTTTGGATCGTCATGTTCTATAACAATAAGTCCCCTTGTATTCACATTGGCTTCATAGCCTTGTGAATAAGTTCCTGCTGTAGGATCAAACCCTTCATCTGGAAGTTCACTAAACATATAGCCTGGGATTATTTCAGCTTTGATTACGGTACCGGAAATTGGGGCTCTCCATCTGTGGTAATCATTTCCACTTAAGAATGATTGAAATATCGTTCCTCCTACAAAATCATCAACATAATTGTCGTCTAATAAATCTTCTAGAGAATAAGGTTGTCCTTTTGCTTCAAAATCATCAACACGTTTTACATCCTCAGCAATTCTGTATACTGTACCATCATTGGCAGAAACAATTACATGGTCGTTACCTTTGCCATCAAGCGGCCTGCAAATAGAAATGATTTGCCGATGAAAAAAATCGTTGAAGCTAGTGTATCCCCAATGTTTAGGGTCTTTTAGTTTGGTTTCTTCAGTAACAAATTCTTCTAAATTGTTTTTTTCTACAGATAAGGGAGATAGCCACCCATTTTTTTCAGCTGTAATTACATTTAAAGAGTTTGGTGAATCTAAGTAGTTGCACCAGTCTTTTAAAACTAATCTCAAATGGTTGTTAAAAGGTTCGTTTCTGAAAACATCCCATCCAGCTTTGGTAGCCATCATGTATACAAACAAACCAGACACTGGAAAAGCAGAATGACTTACGCTAGGTGTGTATTCTGGAGCTCTCGTAATTATGTAGTCCAAAGCGACGAGCATATCATTAATAGTATATATTCGATAAGGAACATCTGGCTCATACTGTTTATGAATTTCCAAAGCTTCCAGTATCATTTCTGTTACTTGAGCTTCTAATGCTTTGTCTGTATTTAAAAGTTTTTCTAAAGCAGCTACGGAAGGTTGAAAGTTTCCAGTATTGGCTTCTTTAGATTTTCTTACAATTTCACTTAACCATATTCCTATTGAATCTAATTCTTTAGGAAGGTAGCCTGAGATTACACCAAATCTGTTTTGGTATTTAAGTTCAAAAATTTCTGAATTCGATACAATTGCTTCCGCTGTATCTAAGTTTTGAGTACCCATAATCTGATTTTTTTTATTTTAAAGGTATAAAAATCAGTTAGGAATTTTTGGGGATAAAAATAAACACCTAAAAATAGGGAGGCTTGTTTTTTGTGTAAAAATAATAAATACAATTATCGTAACTGGTTGTTTATCAGTTGTTTTGTTGTTTATTAGAAGGGTTGGGAAACTTAAATCGTGAATTGTATTTTAGATTGAGACTAAATAAAAAGGAATAGAGTAGGTAGTGTTTGCTGATTTTCGAGATAATGAATTTTTGGAATAAATATTTTATACCAATTAAACTTCAAAATTACGAGTAAATAATTTGAATTGTTTTTATTTAGAGAATGAATAAAATTCAATCATAGCAGTTCGTACTGAGCTTGCCGAAGTATAGCTACGGTTTCATTTTATGAAGAAATTTAAATGAAAAAAGAGCGAATTGTATATGTTGTTTTGATGTTTAATTGGTGTTACAACTGAAATGTAGGTGAATTATTAAAAAAATACATCCAAATGAATAAATTGCATTTCAGTTTTTTAAATTTTGTTACTTGCTACATTTCTTTCAAAGATTTCCCTTCCGTATAATGAAGGCTGTCACTTTTTGCGCTTCCTATAATTTGAGAAGAGTAGATACCTGTATTTCCAGAAAATAAATAAGCAGTCACACAAGCGATGGCAATAAAAACTCCTGCTTCTATACCAAACAATTCAATACCCATAATGGTACAAGCGATTGGTGTATTTGTCGCTCCAGAAAATACAGCTACAAATCCCATTCCAGCTAATAAAGCCATTGGTAATGGTAAGAACAAAGCAAGGGCGTTTCCTAGTGTCGCTCCAATAAAAAATAAGGGAGTTACTTCTCCTCCTTTGAATCCAACTCCAATAGTAAAAGTTGTCAATAGTATTTTTATGGCAAAATCGTAGGAAGGTAGCGGTGTTTGAAAAGCTTCTACAATAGTAGGTATTCCCAATCCTATATATTTTGTGGTTCCCATGAAAAATACACAAATAGCAATAACGAGTCCTCCATAAAAAGGACGCAACGGCGCATATTTTATTTTAGAAGCTAAATCTTGAAACCAATGAATTCCTTTGGAAAAAAAGGTGCTAACAATACCAAATATGATTCCACTAAATATAGCAATAGAGAAACCTATTGGGCTCATTTTAGGAACCAAATCTATATGATAATGTGTGTGTGGAACGCCCCAAGTCGTACAGGTGTAATCTGCTACAATTGCGGCTAAAAAACTAGGTAATATAGCATCGTAACGCATGCGACCGATAATCATTACTTCCAATGCAAAAATAGCACCGGCCAAAGGAGTTCCGAATACAGAAGCAAATCCAGCTGAGATTCCCATTACAATAAGAATTTTGCGGTCTTTTTTATTGAATTTAAAAATTTTAGAAAGTTGATCTACAATAGCACCTCCCATTTGAACAGCAGTCCCCTCTCTACCTGCAGACCCTCCAAATAAATGCGTAATTACAGTTCCTATATAAATTAAAGGAGCCATTTTAAAAGGAATGATATCTTTTGGACTGTGCAATTCATCTATAAGTTGGTTGTTCCCTTTGACAACACTTTTTCCCCAGTATTGGTACATTAGGCCTACAATTAGGCCTCCAATAGGGAGCAACCAAATGATCCATTTGTTAGCTTCTCGGGTATCCGTTGCCCAAAATAAAGAAACCAATAACAATGCAGAGGCAGAACCAACCAGTATTCCTGATCCGATGGCAATACCTAACCATTTGAATAGATATTTTGTGAGTTTTGTATAGTCTGAAATTGCAATTCTCTTTTTGAGAGCATTCATAGTTTTCTTGCTTTGTTGTTGCAAATATAACTAATTGAAGGTAGTAAAACCTAACAGGTCTTTGAGACCTGTTAGGTTTGGATATTGTTTCTATCTTTGTAATAAAAGCTATGAAATATGAATCATTTAGACCAGGTGTGTTTTACCACGTGTATAATAGAGGTAATAACAAAGAAAATATATTTATTAAAGGTTGTAATTATTCCTATTTACTTGAGTTGGTGAAAAAACATTTAACTTCTGTTGCTGATATATATTCATATTGTTTGCTACCAAATCATTTTCATTTGATTTTGAAAATTAAAGAGGTGATTGACCTGCCAGAAAAAATAATATTAAGGAAACAAAAAATCCATCAACCATTTTCAAATTTGTTCAATGCTTATACAAAGGCAATAAATAAGTAAAATAATAGAAGTGGGAGTTTGTTTCAAGAGCATTTAAAAAGAATTTCTATTGGTGAGGAAAGATACTTGAGAAACTTAATTATTTATGTAAATACAAATTCGTCACATCATGCTATTGAAGGGTATAAAGCTTATAGGTATTCTTCTTATCGTAGTTTTTTGTCAGAAAAGGCAACTTTATTAAAAAGAGATGATGTATTGGAGTTGTTTGATGGAGTTGAGAATTTTAAATATGTACATGAGATTAAAAGAGAACAATTGAAAGAAAGTCAAGATTTGTTATTCGAATAAAACCTAACAGGTCTTTAAGACCTGTTAGGTTTGGTGTTTTATTGGTCTCAGATGAAGTCAAGACTATGTACTTTAGTGCATCTCGCTTTAGCTTCTAAAAATTTTATTCGGTTTTGATTAGATGAAAATATAATTTGATTTTTTTTAACTCTAGTTTTCGTTCATGTAATTGCGTACTGCTGACTTTAGTCAGATTTAAAAACCTATGGACTTCCAGCCCATAGTGGTTTAGTTTACGGATTCAAGAGTACTCAATACCATTCTTATCTCATGGAAGGTATAAATGCCGTCAATTTTATATTTAAGATCTGAAATCGTATCAAATTTTGTTTTTTGAATCAGTTGTTTGAGCTTGTCAAATTTTTCTTTTGGGATGATTTCGAAAACATCAATTTCACCAGTTTCAATAAAACTAGCCAAGTGTCCTTGTATGGTTCCAACAACAAGGTCTCTTTCTTTAGCAATTTCAGAAATTGTCAATCCATTTTTAAAAAGATCCAATGATATTTTTTTTGTATTCTTTTTTTTAGCTGTTTTTGTATCAATACGTGGACTGATTTTGTTTGTGATACTATAATTGACTATCCGTGTTAAAATTTCTGTTCCGTATTTTTCAATTCGGACTTTCCCCATACCATTTATAGCAAGTAATTGTTTGTTTGTCGAAGGTAAAATTTCACACATTTCGTACAAAGATTTTTGTGTGAAAACTTGAAAATGAGGAATGTCTTCTGATAATGCAAGTTCGTCTCGTAATTCTCTTAATTCTTCAAATAATGTAACGTGTTTTGTACTTGTATAGGTTTCTTTTTTTTGCTTTTTTGGAGTTTCTAATGTTGCTTTAGCTCTTGCTTCTAAATGTTTTGCGACTTCAAATCCTTCTTTAAGTGAATGCAAACAATATATTTTGGTAGCTAGCAGCTGTTTCAGGTTGTTCAATTGCTTTTCAAAATCTTTACGGATGGCTTTGTTATCGGTAGAGAAATTAATTTTTTCTAAAGAGTTCTGGATGTGTGTTGTAGTTTGGTCGGTAAAATAGGAAACAGCCTTTTTAAATCGTTCTTGTATTTCTGAGGAGCTTTCAAGCTGATTTGTAGTAATGCTCATTTCCATTATTTGATTTTTAAAACTGTTTGCTATTTTTAACAAAGGAAGAATTCCACTGTCTTTTATATTTAACAATGGATCAATAATCATACCTTCCAAGCTTGTTTTATTTGTATAATAAATATCTATCAACCGGTTAATAGGATACAAAAAAGGATGGTAATTGAAAAGATCTTCAATTAAATTTAATTGAAATCTTTTTTCAGAATTTTTTAGAATCGTTTCATTTGGGGTATTTTCAGAGACACGTTCGTTAAAAGAATTGATATTTGTGTCGTTGATGATGCTATTTGCTTTGATTGGGGTTTTTAGAATAACTCCCTCTAAGGATTTACATCTACTTAATGCGACATAAGTTTGTCCATGAGCGAAGGATGCTTCGGCATCAATAATGGCTTTTTCAAATGTCAAACCTTGACTTTTATGAATGGTAATGGCCCAGGCCAATCTCAAAGGGATTTGTGTAAAAGAACCTGCAATATTTTCAGTAATTTCTTTTGAATTTGGATCCAAGGAGTAACTGACATTTTCCCAAATTTCAGGAGTTGTTTCTATATTAAAATCATCATTGGGACATTTGATGGTTACGGAATCTGTATCTAAAGAAATTATTTCACCAATTTTGCCATTGTAATACCTCTTTTCAGGGGAGCTGTCATTCTTAATAAACATGACTTGAGCTCCAACCTTTAAAGATAATTTTTCATATGTAGGATAAGCATATTCATTGAATTTCCCTTTTATTTCTGCAGTATATGCATAACTTTTATTTTTAAGTTTGTTGAGTTCCAGTGCATTCATTGCGTCAGCTCTGTGGTTGTGTGTTGTAAGGGTTATGTATCTCTCTTTTTCAGAAGGAATAAAATCAGGATGGTATCTTTTATTAAGAGCATCTGTAGATTTAGAGCTTAGGTTGTTATTTCGAATTTCATTTAAAATAGTAATAAATTCTTGGTTGTCCTGTCTGTAAATATGGGTCAATTCAATCGTTATAGGATCTGCTTTTTTATAAGCATTGCTGCTAAAAAAATAGACAGTATCATAATGTGGTCTTAGCAATTCCCA
>Ga0105356_10005324_pt1 | contig 12218 bp, 8 predicted proteins | sample GOMGulsemesocosm_3_FD_83502 | JGI IMG/M metagenome (GOLD analysis project Ga0105356, IMG submission 83502) | Methane-oxidizing microbial communities from mesocosms in the Gulf of Mexico - GOM9D Gulf of Mexico | ecosystem: Environmental > Aquatic > Marine > Cold seeps | place: Gulf of Mexico...
AAAGTTTGAAAACCTAAGGTTTTCATCAAGCTAAAAATAAAGTTTTTAACCACTTGATACCCCGATAGCTCTGCTTCGGGGTTATTTATTAAGAATAAGAAAAGTAATTTTAAGAGGTTTGATTATAAATAGATAAGTCATTCATCTTAATAATTGTACTGATTAAGGAGCAGTCTTAAAATTTGAGGTCTGAACAAGGAGTTTTGTAAAGAAAATAGATGTAAGTATACGGTAATGAGTATCTTGTGAATTTGTAAAAATAGTTTTTGCTTTGTAGTTCAAAAAAAAAGCAACGATATGTTTAATTTATCAAATTCACAAAAATTTTATCTTTATAGTAAAAGTACTGACATGCGAAAAAGCTTTGATGGCTTGAGTGGTCTTGTTTTAGTAGATGCAGATGAATTACCTACTAGCACTTCTGTTTATGTTTTCATAAATAAAGGTCGAAACAAAATGAAATTACTCCATTGGACAGGAGGTGGTTTTGTTTTGTATTACAAAAGATTGGAACAAGGTAATTTTGAAATTCCTGATTATGATATTGATGGTAGTTTGATTGTTTTAGATTATACAAAAATTGTAATGTTAATTGATGGAATTAGTATTCTAAATCTTAACAAGCGCAAGCGTTATTAATAGAAAAACCTCTTGTAAAACTTGACTTTTACAGAGGTTTTATCGTTTGAAAACCATATCTTTCTACTATGGATATCCCTCTTGAAAAGCAATATGTTTCGAAAGAAAAGTACGATAAAATTTGTTCTGAATATGAGAATTTAAAGTTTCAACTGGATCAATTACAACGTGTACTTTATGGAAAAAGAACGGAACGTTTTATTCCAACGATTGATGGTCAAATAGACTTATTTACAGAAACTACTTTGGAAGAATCAGAAGCGGCACAAACCAAAACAATTAGCTATACAAAAATCATTAGTTCAAAAAAGAAGAAAAAGCCTATTCGAATGGTTTTACCTAGTCACCTGCCTAGGATTACTGAAATTATAGAACCCAAAGATAAAGAACCTGGTGCAAAAAAAATAGGAGAACAAATTACCGAAATCTTAGAATACAATCCTGCCAACGTATTTGTCCGCCAAATTATACGGCCTAAATATACTAAAGCGAATGGTCAGGGAATTCTAATTGCAGAGATGCCTAGTCTTCCATTACCTAAAGCTAATGCGGGTTCAGGAATGTTAGCACATATTTGTGTCTCAAAATTTATAGACCACCTTCCTTTTTACAGACAAATTCAAATTCTAAAGCGTCAAAATTTAATTATTGGTGCTTCTACTATGGGAGATTGGTTTAACGGTACTTGTAAATTGATACTGCCTCTTTTTGAAGCTTTACAATCCCAAGTAGTAAACAATACAGATTATTTACAGGCAGACGAATCTCCTATAAAGGTACAAGACAATCATAAAAAAGATGCCTTGCATCAAGGTTATATGTGGCTCTTTAGAAATCCAAAAAATAAACTGGTCTTGTTTAATTATGACCAAAGACGGAGTCGTAAACTTCCTGAACAAGTTTTAATGAATTTTACAGGAATGCTACAGACCGATGGATACAAAGTATATCAGGTATTAAAAACGAATGGAGAAATAACCCTTTTGGGATGTATGGCACATGCAAGGAGGTATTTTGAGAAGGCCTTGAGTAATGATAACAATAAAGCTAGTCATGTCTTAAAACAAATGCAACTTCTATACCTAATGGAACAAAAAGCTAAAGACAGGCTAGTAGATATAAATACAATCAAAAGATACAGGCAATTATATGCCGTACCTATTTTAAATGACCTAAAAATATGGTTAGATCAAAATAGTTTTAAAGTTTTGCCCAAAAGTGCAATAGGCACCGCAATTGCATATACCTTGAATATTTATCAAAATCTAAGACGATATGTTTTAGAGGGCTATTATGAAATAGATAATAATAACATAGAAAATGCGGTGAGGCCTCTCACACTAGGTCGTAAAAATTACTTGTTCGCTGGGTCACACAATGCTGCACAAAATATTGCTATGATGTATTCCTTTTTTGCTTCTTGTAAGACCAATGATATAAATCCATATAAATGGTTAGAAAATGTCCTGAGCAGAATACAAGATCATAAAGTAAATAAACTCGCTCAATTGCTTCCTAACAATTGGATGGATTTAAAAAATAGTACATGCACTTAACCGCATGCTTACATTTAAATGAACCGTTCTTCAATTCAAAGTTGATTTTGGAAAGGTGGTAGTCTCTTGTAGTAGAGGGGGGCGAAAATAAAACCCAAAATCACATTGGATATTAAAAAATAAAATCGCCTAAAAATTACTTTTTAGACGACTTTATTTGTGTAATTAAAATAGAACTTTAATTACTGAATAGGGTAGCTTAGGTATTCCGTGTAAAAATTATCTATTGCATTGCCGTTAGGGAGGTATACACTTCTATAAGATATATCTTTTGAGGTATCAATATCGGTCAACATCAAGGTTACATCGTTGAGGTTGTCGGTATTCAAAGAAACCGATTGCATAGCACCTGTCAAGTCATAATAATTTATTTCTGTAGTTAAATAGTCATCAAAAATAATCGTACTCATAGTAAATGTTATTTCAGTTGCAGTTAGATTATGAGATAGAATAGGTCTGTTGTTTAGGTTAGACTCATAATTTTCTCCTAAAACCCTTCCAGACAGTGTTGTTGAGACAGATCTATTGCCAGAATTATCCATCGAAAAAATTTCAAAAAGATAACTACCCTCTTCTAAACCAGGTACAATAGCTGTAATTACATTTGTTTGATCTGGTAGTATGTCAATATTGACATCTAAAGAGTCTTGTCTGTCATTCCAGTATATTCTACCTTTCTTTACTGTCAAGTCTGAAAATTGATGCCATTGTATTTGAACCCTGTTTTTACCTGTTATTAAAGACAAAGAGCTTGGCTTTTCAGTATAAATAGTTTCCCCACGATCTAAATAAGGTTGAAATAAATCATTGGTGTCTTCACAACTATAAAGCAGTAATGCTGTCATAAATATTGTAAATATGTTTCTCATTTTTAAATGTTTTTAATTAGTTAGTTGGCGCTCCGAATAAAGTCATTTCTGCCCAGCCAGAATACAAAACGTTGGCCCACATTTCAACGGTTCTAAACCGTACGTACCTATAAGAAGCGTTAGGGGGAACATTAAAAGCAAATCCTTGATGTGCAAATTCGGTATCTGTATTTTCAATCTGAGTACCAGGTAAGCCTGAGGGTTTTATGGTTTCAAATTCACCAATGTAATCCCATCCATCCATACCTTCTTCTCTCCAATTTCCTGTTTCATACGGATCATCTCCATTAGACCATGTCCAAACACCATTTGTTTCTCTGTCAATCAGTGATTGGTCATTTGTTCCATAGATTTCCATTTTTTTCCATCCGGCTTGCTTGTAACCCATATTTTTTACAGGATGGCAAATAAATCTACTAATTAAATTTTCCTCTCCAAGGTCATAGGTTTGGTGGTGAGGTAGATAACCTTCTTTTGTAACCTGTGATGAAATATATCCTGATTTGTAGTTTTGTACGTCGCTTAAAAGTCTATCAAAACCATTTTTTAGACCTCTTTTGTGTCTTGTACTAGCTCTTACATCCGTATCTAAAGCCAAAGCCTTCCATTTCTTTTTGTCCAATTGTATTTCATACAAAGGCTTGAAAGTTTCAATTAGCGTGTCACTGATATTTCCGAATTCATCACGTACAAAAAATCCCAATTGAACTTCTACTGGCTCCATACCTCTCACATTGGTGCTAAAGGTTGTGAAATCGTCATAAACCACTTCATAAGGTACAAAGTCATTAAAATCATCATACTTTAGAACTGTTATACCTATGTATTTTTTCAAATCATTTTCCCATTTCACATAAACACCAGCAAAATCATTTCTAACATTTAAAGATTCGAAAGCCTCTATGTATGGTGGTTTTAAAGGGGTTACTTCGATCTCTACAAGGTCTGATTTATTACCGTTGTAATCGACGGCGTATAATTGAACCGTTTGTGGATTGGTGTTTGGAAAACCATCGACAGTGATTTTTTGAGTATATTTTGTTGATTTCGTTGTACGAACCAATGCATCATTGACCTTGTATACAGCTTCAACATATGAAAAATCTGTATCTGAGGGTGGGGTGTAAGAGATTACTGCACCTCCAGAAATACTTTCTACATTTGTATTGGTAACAATGCCGGGAGGTGTAAATTCTATCGGATGTTGACCAACAGAATTGTTGTCACTACAGCCTATATTGACAGTCAGTAGCAGTACGGTTATAAATTTATATATAGTTTTCATAATTCTATTGTTTTTATTTTTAGAAAATTCATAAAATTACCATCCAATATTTTGAACGAGGTTGGGATTGGTCAAAATCTCATCGGTATTGATGGGCCATAGGTTTTCTTTAAATGAATAAGAACGTAATAATAATGATGTTGGAGTGTAATAATTTTCAGGATCTTTTTCGGTGACAGACCAAGCTTTATAAGGGGTGTTGTAGTAGTGTTCTGCCAATTTCCATCGTTTTAAATCCCAAAACCGTTGTCCTTCAAACACCAATTCAATCATACGTTCTTGGTGAATAATTTCTCTCAATCCTATTTTATTATTAGGTTTGTTTGGTTTGTTAGAATAGGTTGCCCATGATGTACTTACACCTGCCAATCCAGCACGAGTTCTTACCTTATCAATATAAATTTGTGATTCGGCAATATTTCCTATTTCATTCAAACATTCTGCATACAATAAATACAAGTCTGCCAAACGCATTTCTGGAAAAGGATAAGATCTTGCCGTATAACCACCAGTATCATCGTCAATAGAATTTGAGTAATTGGCTAGTTTCTTTGCGTAATAACCAGTAGTCGAAAATCTACCAATACCTCTGTTGGTTCCAGAGTATTCGATACCTCGACTTTCTACATAATGATCTTCATAACCGGCATTTGAGTTGGAGTATGTAGAAGGGTTTCCATACCAAATACCTCTATCAAAACCTAAACTCCCATAAAAACGATTTTCTCTATCAAAATGTAAATTGGCAGTAGTTTCCCCATCTTTCACAAAGTATTTGTTATCAGGAGTACCATTTGTATTGTCGTCTTCGTCAGTTGCTGCATCGTAATCACGCAATTCATATCTGTTGGTATAATCCCATGTGGTATCTTCATTAATAGGGACTCCATGTTTGGTGTAAAACATTTCGGCAATTCTTAATGGAGGAGCAATGTTGGATTGAACAGTTAGGTTCTCAGCAAAATTTGTATGTGTCCTTGCCTGTGCTTGTCTTTGCAGTCCGGATACTGCAAGTCCTCAGTGGAGACAAAAAGCTTTTCATTAGTCCAGCGTTCAGATAAGGATTGTTGAATCGTAAGTACATTGATTATTTCTTCAGGTATATCAGTAATTGCGGTACCTGAAGGTAGTAGAATGCTAGTAGCATCAAATTCAAACAAAGATGTATTCGAGGCATCGGCTACTTCTATTGCTAGCTTACAGGCATCAACAGCAATTTGCCATTTGTTTTCATCATAATCTTGTGGGAATAATTGTGTACCTCTGTTGTCTTTTAAGGATGCATAATCTCCATTTCCGTTGTAAAGTGGGCTAGCAGCATACGTAAGCAAACGGGCTCTTAAAGCAAATGCGGCAATTTTTGTTGCACGACCCAATTCTAGAGCACGATCTGATATTATGTAGGGCAAGCCATTTGCTGCTTCTTCAAATAAATCAGAGATGTAGCTTACGCAAGTATCAACGGTAGCTCTGTATTGTTGAAGCTCGCTAGTAGGAGCATCAATATCAATATTTTTAGGCACCAGAATAATGGGACCATACATTCTAAATAGGTAAAAATGATAATAAGCCTTTAAAAATTTGGCCTCGGATTTCCATCTCAGTCGTTCATTTTCGTCCATGATAACCTTATCAATGTTTTCAAGAAAAATATTACAATCTCTTATGCCATTGTACATGCTTTTCCCTCCATTTGCTCCGATCCAATAATCGGCAATAGGGGTGTCTACATTTTGTTCACCAAGTGCAATGTCCCACATCCTAATATTTGTTAAGTTGCCTATTCCACTTAAATTTCTTGGATCAATAAGCACTTCATCTCCTGCATAGAAAGTAGGATTGTTTGCTTGATTTCCTAAGTTAGGCATCCAGCTATAGCAGGTGTATAAATAACTTTTTGCTGAATTTTCATCATCAAAAGCATCCGCAATAGTTGCGATGTCATCTGGGACTATATCTAGATAATCATCGCAGGATGACACCAGAAATGTTGTAAAAACAAGTGCAAATACTTTAATAAAATTTATTTTAGTCTTCATCGTTTTCATTTAAAAATTTAATCTAATACCAAGGTTCAATACTTTTTGATTCGGATAATTAAAAGCATTACCTCCTTGTTCTATATCCCATAAATCGAATTTGCTCCAGGTGTATAAGTTGTTACCACTAAAATAGAGTCTCGCTTTAGACATGTTAAGTTTCTTAGTAACATTTTTGGGCAATGTATATCCAATTTCAAGTGATCGTAACCTTAGGAAAGCACCGTCTCTTAGAAACCAAGTACTTTGTACAAGGTTATTTTGAACAGGCTGAGTGGTTAGTTTTGGCCATAAAGCGTAAGAATTTCTGTTCTCTGTAGACCAATGGTCGGCTGCATATACTTTTAATAAATTATTGATAGATCTTCCTCCATTATTTTCTGATTCACTAAAAGGATTCGTTTGTTCTGAATTGATCCAAAACGAAGTTTGACCAATACCGTTTAAAAAGACGTTGAAATCCCAATTTTTATAACCAACAGAGAGTCCCAATCCATAATTAAGTTCTGGTGAAGTTGGGTTCCCAATAGGTACTTGATCGGCCGCATTTATTTGGTCGTCCCCATTGATATCTTTGTACTTAAGGTCACCTTGACCATATTGTATATTGGGAGTACGTCCAAATTGTTGAGGAGCATTTGCTACGTCATTTTCATCAATGAATAAGCGTTCTGCAACATAACCATATTGCTGACGTACAGAGTTTCCTATTCTTGAACGCCATGGTGTTTCCGAATAATCGGGTTCATCATATTCTAGGTATTTGCTAGTGGCATACGTGAAATTACCAGTGGCTTGGATCCAAAAGTCTTCATTAATTTGATTGTTAAAGGTAAACCTACCTTCAATACCACTACTTTTTGCGCTTCCAGAATTGGCAAAAACTTGAGTGGTTAAACCTAAACTAGCTGGAACTTCACTTCTTCTCAAGAAAATGTCACGACGTAGGTCTGAGAAATAGTGCATTTCTAAATCAAACTTATTGTTAAATAAACCTATTTGCAGTCCTATGTCTAATTTTTCAGCAGTTTCCCAGGTAATATTCTCATTGGCATAGCGGGTAATTCCAACACCGTTTAAGCCACCTTCACCAGGAAACTCTTCACCAAATTGTGCATTTCTACTACCATTGTTTAGATCAATTTCAGAAAGATAAAAGAACCTGTTATTTGAGCCACCAATATTGTCATTTCCAACCAAACCAAAAGTGGAGGTAATTTTAAATTTGTTTACAATATCTACTAAAGGTTCCCAAAAGGTTTCGTTAGAGATTGTCCAACCCACTCCGATAGAAGGAAAGAAACCAAAACGGTGATTCTTAGAAAAACGTTCAGAACCATTGTAACCAAAATTGATCTCAGAGAAATACCTGTTGTCATAGGCATAGGTAAATCTTCCTGCATAACCAATGTTACGCGCTGCTAAGGATGATTGAAGCGATGCACTAGCACCTGGCACTTTTAGCCTTTCACTAGCATTGTAAACCAAAGTAGCTCCAATATCATGTTTTTCATTGATCGTTTTATTGTAGTTTAGAGCAAATTCTAAATACAGTCTTGTGTTTACATCAGGGTTTCCAGACGGGGCAAATTCTATAGCATCTTCAGGGTTGTCTTCTTCATTAAGCCAGTTTAGAGTGTAGGTGTTTGCATATTTGTCATAGGAACTTATATTGTAGTAAAACGGCTGAAAAGCTCTGTTTATCGCAAAATAAGAATACCTGTCATAGCCACCTTTAAACCTTGCTTTGAAACCTTCTGATATTTTTTGCTCCAAATTGATTTGTAAACTCATTTTAGAGCGGGTGTATTGTTTGAATCCTTTTGAGGCCTCTGCATAAGGATTTATGTAGTTGGAAGCATTGGGGTCCGTTCCTCCTCCATTACCAAATAATATTTGATTGGCGTATTTATTGGCTTCATCTGGAGCATAAAATGCCGGAAATTGAACAGGGCTGGTTCTTCTAATTTTATCAAACAAACTTGAAGCACTGTTTAATGGTCCTTTGTAGTCATCCAAAGCGACATAGAAAGAAACTTTTGCTTCTGTAGTCGGAGTTACTTGAATGTTATTGTTGGAACGAATTTGGATTTTGTTCAATGAAATTCCACTATTTACATTGTTAGAATTGTCAGATTTTAAAATACCACTGTCATGAGAATATGTACCAGAAAGGTAATACCTAGCTATTTTTCCACCACCAGAAATATTAATATTTGCTCTTTGATTCACCGCAAAATCCCGAAATAAAAGCTGGTTCCAATCCGTTGAGGGAAAAGCATATTTGTTGGTGCCATTCCGAACAGCATCTATATGGTTTTGAGTGAATTGTAATGGTGCGCCTTCATTAACCCTAGCTTCATTGAATAAATTCATGTAGGTGATAGGGTCAGCGTATTCAATATCACGTGTATTGGAAGAAATGGAAGATTCGTATTTAATTGAAAACTTTGCCTTTCCTTCTTTACCTTCTTTGGTGTTGACTAATATGACACCATTGGCTCCTCGGCTACCGTACAAAGCTGCTGCTGTAGCATCTTTCATTACAGAGAAACTGCCTATATCTTCAACCTCAATTCGAGACAAATCTTCTTTGGTAGATTCAATTCCGTCTATTAATATTAATGGAGAGGTTGCATAGCCAAATGTTGTAACTCCTCTAATAAAAAACTCAGCATTATTTGCTCCTGGTTCTCCAGATCGTTGGTAAGAAATTATTCCCGGAATTTTACCAGCAAATGCGGTTGTTAGATTGCTCGAGGGAATTCGTAAGTCCTCTGGCTTTACAGTAGTAATTGCTGCAATAACACTTTCTTTTTTTTGTGTACCAAAAGCAACAACGGTTACATCGTCTAATGTATTTACGTCTTCTTGTAAAACGATATTGACTGTAGATCGCGTGTTGATATTTACTTTCTTGGATTTAAAACCGATGTAAGATATTATTAGTATCGCATTATGATCTGTTACTTTTAAAGTATAATTTCCATCAAAATCTGTTGAGGTACCAATAGATGTATCTTTTACAAGAATTGAGACCCCTGGTAGTGGAACATTGTCTTCATCTACAATCCGTCCTTTAATGATATACTCTTGGGAACTAATTGTATAAATGGAATGGAAGTCACTCTTATGCTCTGGAGCATTCGTAAACTCTTTAGTTTTTATAGTATTGGAATCTAAAGAAATTTTTGCTGTTCGTTTCAGTATCGAATTCGCTTGAACTGTAAATAATGTAACAAATAAAAAAAAGGTACTTACTGCTGTTTTGAGAGTTAAATTTGGGCACAAGTAATCTGTTTTCTTTTGATAAAGAATTTTTTTCATATTTTTGTGTTTGGTTAATGTGGTTAATTAATTTTAATCACTTTGCTTAAAGCCGGAAACTGTTGAAGCCAGTTTTCGGTTTATTTTTTTGCAGTGATATTTTTTAATTCAATGTTTATTTTGTCTTCATAGGCATCTTTTAATTTGTTTTAAGTGGTTCGTGTTAATTGTATGCGATTTTAATAAAAGTCCTTTTTGGATTGGGTACTTCCAAAATTAGTATTCAACTTTTCTATTGTAGTATCAGAAAGACATATTCTTAAAATCAGTCAATAGAAATGTAAAAGAGATCCAAATAATTATATGTTCTGTTCAAATATAAAGGAAACTAAGGGTGTAATTTTCAGCATTTAAGGGGTCTATTTTAACCAATGACGTGTTTAAATATATTTTTTCTAATAGAATGCCTGTAAATAGTATTTCACGATTAATTTTTTATAAATACAGATAAAAAATAAAACAGTTTTTTAGTATTTTTATTAAGAGGTATTAATTAGGTATATAGTCTATTTCCTTAAATTAGAATGTTTTATTTTGTATTAGAGTATAAATTGACGTCAACAAATACAGGTAAATGATCACTGCATATTTGTTTAAATTTGGAAGCAGGTTCATTGTAATGTTCTGGTCTTATAACGTATGAAATTTTGTTGGCTATTCTAGACCATGCGGTATTAGAAGCATAAATATGATCGATATCTGAACTTCCGTGAATAGAAGTCCCTTTTTTATCAAATTTATGAATTAGGTGTAATCGTTTTTTTTCACTTTTAGGTTGAATGGTTGTGTGAGGCGATTGGCCAGGTTTACCGTTCATGTCACCTACTAGAAAAATAGTAGTAGGATACGTTTTGTTTTCTAACATTTTTAGTACTAGTTGACGGTAAAAAGTTCCTTGAGTCTTTCGATGTTCATCTGCTTTATGACTTTCACCTGGATAGGCGTGATTGCTAATAACGACAAATGGCTCACTGTCTTTGGGTAGGGGTTTGAAAACCCCTGAAAATGGAGGTCTGTTAGTATAGCGATATCCGTCAATCCAAGCCTTATGTTCTATGCACGTTACTTTAGAGGTATTCCATAATAGGCAAGTTTCGTCTTCTTGACTGCTGCCAACATTCCAACCTGCTTCTGGATTGACTTTCCATTCTGGACCAAGCAATTTAACAAGTTCATGGATGCGTTCATTATTTTGAATTTCTTGCAAAGCAATTACCGAAGCATCCCAGTTTCGAATACGTTCTGCCATAATTTTAAGTTCAGCATTGGTGCGTAATGGTGTGCGTCTTCCTAAAAATTGAATATTCCAGGTGACCACACGAATATGATCGTTGGATACTTTAAAAGGAATTGTGCTTTTTTGAGCAGATATTAGATTAATTTTTATAAGAAGGAAAAATAATAAAAAACCAACAAATTTTAGAGCACTGCTATTTAGATTATAAAAAATATTTTTTTTATTTGTAATCATATGTTTAATTTTTTTATTTGATTTTAGTTTTTAGTTTGAGAAATCTGCCACCAGTGGTAAATGATCAAAAGGTACTTTTCCCTTGAGTTGCTGATTGGGGGTTAGAGCAACATCACTGCGTTTTAAATCATAACTGTCTAATGTCTTTTGATTTAAAGTTAAGGTGTTTATTATGAAATTAGTAGACATTGTTAATGAACCTGGTTTGAATAACATAAAATCAATTGTACCTCCAATATTTGTTTTAGAGCCGACTTCAAAGAGTGCAGCACCGCAAGTTATTTTGCTCTTGTTTTGAAGTTGTGTAGGTTGTTTGTCTTTTAATATTGGGTGGTATTTTCCTTTCGAGTCTATATCTGGATTGATAGAACTAATAATTCTATGTGGCATGCTATTAAAACTCGAATTGAAATCACCACATACCATAAGCATAGCGTTAGACGGGATTTCTGAAACCTTACCGTTCATAACTTCTTTCAAAAAATTAGCGGTTAGTTTGGCTTCTTTTGCTCTTTGTATTGGGTCTTTCCAGTGTAAATGAACATTGACTAATAATAAATCCTCTTTTGATATAGAATCAGGTAGGTCAATAAGAACTGCAAACATTCGAAGTGCTATTTTCTTTTTCCATTTAATAGGATAGCGGCTAAATACAATGCGTCCTCTTTCGTCCGCTGCAACATTCCATTTTTTTGAGGTAACTGTGTTTAGATAATCCAAATGACCTTTTATGGTTTTTGTATCACGTTCTAGCTTACTATATAATACCTCTTGCATAGCCCATATGTCAGGTTTTATAGCATTGTTTATTCGGATAAAACTAGAAGTTCTGTTCTTAAGGTTGTGTTTTCCTGGTAAAGGAGGTGCTCCATTATTTTGTGGGAATACAGAGCCCCAAAATACATTGTACGATGCAATTCTAAGTTTTGTACCTGATGGTCTGTCTAAAGAATTATTAGCGGTTTGACCAAACAATGGTATTTGAAGAAGTATGAAAAAAAGAACTGGGAATAAGTCATTTTCAGTTGAAAT
>Ga0105356_10005327_pt1 | contig 12215 bp, 10 predicted proteins | sample GOMGulsemesocosm_3_FD_83502 | JGI IMG/M metagenome (GOLD analysis project Ga0105356, IMG submission 83502) | Methane-oxidizing microbial communities from mesocosms in the Gulf of Mexico - GOM9D Gulf of Mexico | ecosystem: Environmental > Aquatic > Marine > Cold seeps | place: Gulf of Mexico...
AATGAATAGCTAGGATAATGGTAATTAATTCTACTTATGATGATTTTTAAAGCATGATAAAGTTATTGCAATAATAGCTTTCTTTTTTAAATAATTTATAGGTTAACCTTTTAAGAGGATCACATGACAATTCAATCTTTTATCCCGCCACAGCGTACTTTGATGGGCCCTGGCCCTTCAGATGTTAGTCCTCGTGTTCTATCTGCACTAGCAAGGCCAACGGTAGGTCATCTTGATCCTACTTTTATTACTATGATGGATGAAGTAAAAACACTTTTACAATATGCCTTTCAAACCAAAAATAAATTTACCATGGCGGTATCGGCACCAGGCTCTGCGGGCATGGAGGCATGTTTTGTTAACTTAATCACACCGGAGGATACCGTGGTGGTGTGTGTTAATGGTGTATTTGGCATGCGAATGATTGAAAATGTTAATCGTATTGGGGCTAACTTAGTGGTTGTTGAAGGAGAGTGGGGCAGAGCTGTTCATCCACGGGCGCTTGAAGAAACACTTGTTGCAAATCCTAAAGCCAATTTTGTTGCCTTTGTACATGCGGAAACCTCAACAGGCGCATTATCTGATGCTAAAACATTGTGTGGTATTGCTAAAAAGCATGACTGTTTAACCATCGTTGATGCGGTAACATCTCTGGGTGGTGTAGAGCTTAGAGTCGATGAATGGCAAATAGATGCGGTATATTCGGGCAGTCAAAAATGTTTATCGTGTGTGCCTGGGTTGTCACCGGTAAGTTTTAGTGATGAGGCAGCAAAGGTTATTCAAAGCCGTAGTAGGGCTGTACAAAGTTGGTTTTTAGATCAATCCCTTGTTATGGGCTATTGGTCAGGAGAGGGTAAACGTAGTTATCATCATACCGCACCAGTGAACTCACTGTATGCCTTGCATGAATCCTTAGTAATGCTACAAAATGAAGGGCTAGAGAATAGCTGGGCTCGACATAAAGCGATGCATGAAAAGCTACGTGCAGGATTAGAGCAATTAGGCTTGAGTTTTATTGTGCCAGCTGATGAACGCTTATCGCAGCTAAATGCCGTATTTATTCCCAAAGGCGTTGATGATGCCAAAGTTAGACAATTTCTGCTAAATGAGTATAACTTAGAAATTGGCGCTGGTTTAGGAGCCTTTGCAGGAAAAGCTTGGCGCATTGGTTTGATGGGGTATGCGGCACGTAATGAAAATGTCACTCTGTGTTTAGCTGCACTTAAAGAAGCATTAAAACAATAACCAACTTAGCTTAAAAGAAGTGGCGCTGATTAAATAAGGGCTCGTACAGGTGCAAACGTGTACGGGACCTTTTTGTATTTATAAGAGTACTAGCATTACCAATTGCCACTATTTTCCATACTTTGCCATGGTTCTTGTGGTGATAATGAGCCATTTTTTTGTAATAACTCAATGGAGATATTGTCGGGAGATTTTACAAAAGCCATATGACCATCACGCGGTGGACGATTAATGGTTACACCAGCATCAAGTAATTTCTGGCATGTTTGGTAAATGTCATCAACTTCAAAGGCAAGATGACCAAAATTTCTACCTGTGCTGTAATCTTCCTCAGAGCCCCAGTTATGTGTTAATTCAATTTCAGGACCGCCAACTTCAGTGGCAAGGAAAATGAGAGAGAATTTACCTGCAGGTACATCTACTCGTTTGGTTTCGATTAAGCCAAGTTTGTTGATATAAAAATCAAGTGACTCATCTAGGTCATGTACACGCACCATGGTGTGTAGGAACTTCATAAAAGGCCTCATTTTTGTCAAGTTTATAAGAAAGTGCTAAAGGGGTAGTCTACATGGAAAATACCCTAACTTATCTTCATATTCTAAAATATTATTATATCTAGCTTGTTATTTTTTAGTTAATTAATGTAGTAACTTGTTTTAGATTAATACTTTGAAAGCTAACCTCATTAATATTACTTTGCGCTGTATTTAATAAGTTCGTTTTGGTTAATATTTCGGTTGTCGAAAAGTATAGTCATAAGGGGTCGGTATGTTTCATAAATTGTCTTTAGCAAAAAAGATAAATGCTGTTTTAGTTATTTTCTCTATAATTTTTTTAAGTACAACGGTTATTTTTTTCTATTTTGATGAAAAATACTTAGCTGAGCAATTTGTTAAAAAGAATTTAGAGAGCTTAGCGCTTAATTATTTTGATTCCGTCAATACTATGATGTTGACAGGAACGGTTGCAAATAGGCAAATTATTCAAAACAAAATTATTAGTCAAGACGATATTGTTGAAGCACGAATTGTCCGATCTGAGCTGCTGAATAAAACATTTGGTAATGGTTTTGATGATCAAAAAGCAATGACGAAATTTGAACAAGATGGGCTAAATGGTATTAAGGCTTATGAGTTCTCTGAAAAAGACGGCAAGCGTCTGTTAAGTTTTATAAGCCCAATCAAAGCCAGTGAAAATTACCGGGGTACAAACTGTTTAGGTTGTCATCAAGTCAATGATAATGATGTCTTGGGCGCGGTAAAGATTACCTATGATCTCACCAGTGTCGAAGGTGAAATAACTAAATCAATTATTCAGGCTGGTTCTTTACAGTTAATCATTACCATCGCTTGTTTTGGTTTGTTAAGCCTAACATTTAACAAATTAGTGCTATCTCGCCTTAAGCGGTTAAATGGCACCATTAAAGATATCGAACAAAACTTAGATCTAAGCAAAGAAATTAAAGTTTATTATGATGATGAGCTAGGTGCGGTGAGCTCTTCACTAAATAGCATGATGCAGAAATTTAAAATGAGTTTTACCTTGATAGCGCAGGCCAATGAAAAATTAATAGAGTCAGCAATACAGGTTGATGAGATATCTAGCCTCACCAGAGAGGCCGTACTTAACCAAAAAAATGGAACTGATTCTGTCGCAGCTGCGATAAATGAACTTGATGCATCAGCAAATGAAGTGCAATTAAACACACAAGGGGCAGCAGAAAAGTCTGTTTTAGCAAGTGAGCGGGCTAAAGCTGGGCTAGAACTTGCTGAAAGTGCTAAGCAGGGTATTAGCACTTTACGAGATCAAGTGATTGCCAATACTGAAAAGATCACTATTTTGAGTAATAAAACAGATGAGGTCGGCAGTATCCTTGATGTGATCACATCAATTGCAGATCAAACTAATTTACTGGCATTAAATGCAGCAATTGAAGCAGCCCGCGCTGGAGAACAAGGTCGAGGTTTTGCTGTTGTTGCCGATGAGGTGAGATCTCTAGCAACAAGAACTAGAGAATCTATTGACCAGATCCAGTCAACCATTAGCGCTTTACAAACGGATGCCAATTCCTCGGTTGCTTCTATGAATGAAGTTAGTCAACAAGCAAATGAGAAGGCTGAGGATGTAAATGGTGTTGCCAGTTTATTAACTGAAATTAGCGGACAAATTCAAGAGTTAGATGAACTTAATTGCCAAATTTCTAGTGCAGCTAAACAACAAAATTTAGCAGCAGATGAGATAAATCAAAATGTAGTCTCTATCAGCAATGTTGCCGAGCAATCTAGTGAAGATGCAATTAAAGGTAAGCAAATAAGTGAAGAATTATTAGCCTTGGCTCAAGAGTTAAATCAGCAACTGTCAAAATTTAAACTTTAAAGAGAGATATAAGAGAGAAAAGCCTATCGAGAGTTACATCGATAGGCTTTTTAATATTTAGCAAGAGTGCATTAAACACTTTATTTTTCTACTTTAGCTTTCTACTTTGTCTTTATAATCACATAAATCTTCAATCATACACGAGCCACATTTAGGTTTACGGGCCGTACACGTATATCGTCCATGTAATATTAACCAATGATGTAAGTTAAAAAAGAATTCAGTTTTACGAGGGGTATGTTTGATGATGTTCTTTTCAGTTTCTTCAACGGTTTTACCTTTGGCAAACCCAGTTCTGTTTGCCACCCGTTGAATATGAGTATCAACAGCAATAAAGTAATTACCTTCATTATCTTTTAGTTGGCCAAAGGCCGAATTTAAAACAACATTAGCGGTTTTTCTGCCAACCCCTGGTAATGCTTCAAGAGATGCTCTGTCTTGTGGTACTTCACCACCATGTAAATCTACCAGCATTTGACAGGTCTTAAGGGTGTTAGCCGCTTTGGTATTAAATAAGCCAATAGTTTTGATGTAGTCTTTTAAACCATCAAGACCCAGATCGAGAATAGCCTGTGGTGTATTAGCCACAGGGTAGAGCTTGTCGGTGGCTTTGTTAACACCCACATCAGTTGCTTGTGCGGATAATAACACGGCAATGAGTAGTTCAAATGGGCTAGTATAGTTCAACTCGGTAACAGGCTCTGGGTTGTCGTCACGCAACCGAGTTAACATTTCTATACGCTTGTCTTTATTCATCTATTGCTCTTTCTTGAATTGCCGTATTAAGTTTAATTGGAAGGGGAGTTAAGAGTCAAAGTTTACCCGTACTCTTTCAATAACCACTTCAGTATCAACAACCTTTTTAGTTTTGATTTGATTATCAATAGCATTTTTAAGGGCGATTAAAATCCCCATAGCAATAAAAGCACCGGGAGGCAGTATTGCCAATAAAAATTGACTATCAAGTTGCATTACTTCAATACGCAAAGCACTAGCCCAATCACCAAGTAAAAGCTCGGCACCATCAAATAAAGTTCCTTGGCCTAATATTTCTCTAACCATACCTAATAAGAGTAAAACAGCGCTAAAGCCAAGCCCCATCATAAGACCGTCAAAGGCTGATTGTTTAACAGGGTTTTTCGACGCATAAGCTTCTGCTCGGCCGATAATAGCGCAATTTGTTACAATAAGGGGAAGAAAAATACCTAAGGACTGATAAATACCATAAGTATAGGCATTCATTAATAATTGCACGCAAGTTACAAAGGCAGCAATAATTAACACAAAAATTGGGATGCGGATCTCTTTAGGTACCCAGTGACGAATAGCAGAAACGGTAACATTTGAACATATGAGAACTAATAGTGTTGCCAGACCTAAACCAAGAGCATTGGTTACCGTTGCAGTTACTGCTAGTAAAGGGCAAAGGCCAAGTAGTTGCACTAAACCTGGGTTGTTTTTCCATAAACCTTGTATGGCTAGTTCTTTGTATTCGGCTTTAAGTTCAGCCTTAAGCTCTGCTTTATGTGCTGCGTCAGCTGTGTGAGTGTCGTCGACATTGTTTTCGTTTGTAGCTGCACTTACTTCAGTATTATTACTATTTTGTGTTGTTGTGTTATTGCTCATTAGCAACCTCACTGATTTTAGTACTTTCAACGGTTAACGTACCGCCGCAGGCATTAGGGCGGGTCAATAAGCTGTCTCTATTTTTAGTAAAGTACTTAAGGGTACTTTTTACCCCATTAACCACAGCACGAGGAGTAATCGTTGCACCAGTAAACTGGTCAAACATACCGTTATCTTTAGTTACAGCCCAACGACTATCGTCCTCTGAACGTATTTTTTTGCCAGTAAAACTGGTGATCCAATCACTTTTTCTTATCTCAATTTTATCACCTAGACCTGGTGTTTCTTGGTGCTTTAGCACTCGTATGCCACTAACTGAACCATCATTGTTAATTGCCATAATGAAATCTATATTACCGTTATAGCCTTGTGGTGCGGTGCTTGCCATGGCAATAGCAACGACTTCACCAGATTTCCTTGCTATATACGCTGTTTGTACTTTATCGGAGCCAAGCTCTGGAGCGCTCATCATAATACAGTCATTGGCAATGTTATTGTCATAACGACTTGGCTCAATAATACTGTGCAAGGTCTTTAATAATTGCTGCTGCTCTTGTTGTTTGATTCTGTCTTTGGTTAACTCACTGACTAAGCCAACAATTGCGGTACAGGCGATGGCAAACAGGGCAAGGATTTTGGTGTTTTTTGAAACTGCAATATTGAGCGCAGATCTAACCTTATTCTCTTCAGGGGGAGTTGCTTGTTGTGATGTTTCTTTATTCATTACTTATCCTCCTTTAGGTGACCATAGGTGCGAGGACGAGTATATTGATCAATAAGTGGAGCAGACATATTACAAAGTAAAATAGCAAAGGCAACTCCATCAGGGTAACCACCGATAGTACGGATTAAGTAAACTAATAAGCCAGCAAGAAGACCTACAATAATGCGGCCCTTATTACTGGTCGCGCCAGTTACTGGATCTGTTAGGATAAAGAATGCTCCTAACATAGTGGCGCCACTGAACCAGTGGAACATGGTTGATGCGCTGCTGTCTGGATTTATGCTATAAGCAATGAATGAACAAATAAACAAGCTGATTAAAAAGCTTACCGGTGTTTGCCAGGCAATAGCTTTTTTGGCAATAAGAAATAACCCACCTAATAAAAAGGCACCATTGACCCATTCCCAGCCTAAAGAAAAGTGCTCACCAAAAATAGGATTTTTAATTGTCTCAAGTACTGTTAAGCCCAAACCTGTGTTTGTTTTTAAAGTATCGAGTGGCGTTGCCATGGTAATACCATCAATCGTGGTGCGTATTTGCTCAACGGAATAACCTTCAACAGTAAAGCCAGTTAATATGGTTGTTAAGGTGTTGGTAAAGTTTAGATCGACTGATATTAAGCTAAGTGGCGGCTGCCATAACGTCATCTGTAAAGGGAATGACACTAATAGCATCACGTACCCGGCCATAGCTGGGTTAAATGGATTATGCCCTAAGCCCCCATAAAGTTGTTTAACGATAACTATGGCAAAAATTGTTCCTATAACGGATATCCACCAAGGAGCTAATGCCGGTAAAGATATACCGATTAATAAAGCTGTTAATAAGGCACTTCCGTCAAATAATTGAATTAAAATAGGTTTTTTACGAAGAGACAATACTGTAAATTCACAAACGAGCGCTGTTAACATGGCTAAGCCAATATGAATTAGGTTACCCCAGCCGAAAAAGTACCATTGGGCTAAAACGCCAGGTATCGCTGCGTAAATGACTAAACGCATTAAACTAGCCGTCTCAGTCTGGTTATGGTTATGTGGTGAACTTGCTATCCAAAATGCCATTATTTATGTCGACTCGTCAGGTTGTTGCGCTGATAATTTATTACTTGAATCATTTTGCTCATCTTTCAACTGTTTCTTTGCCTTGGCTTTTGCAATCGCAGCGGCAATTTTTGCCTTCTTATCTAGTGCAGGAGTCGGCTCAACGTTGCTTTCAATAGGGGCGTTTTTGTCATTTTCATTGCTTGGTATTGTAGGTCTTGTTTTAGTTTGCACATCAATCCCTGAGAGAGCTGCATCTTTAGCCTTTGCCTGAGCTTTCTCTTTCGCTTTAGCAATAGCAGCTGCAATCTTTTCCTTTTTTTCACTTTGACTAGCAGGCTTATCTATCACTGAATCTTTACCATCTACTTTAACAGATTCTGTGGATTGACTTAACTTCTTCGCTTTGGCTTTAGCAATGGCCGCGGCAATTTTAGCTTTTTTATCATCAGGACTACTTGGTTTAGCTGTCACAGTTTTAGTTTCTACAGCTTTATCTGTGGTATCAGCTTTCTCACCATCTTTAGTATTTGATGGTTTGTTGGCATTGTCTGCTTTAAGCTTTTTCTTTGCTTTCGCGCGGGCGATAGCGGCGGCAACTTGTGATTTTTGATCATCACCAGTATTTATTACCGCATCTTTATTTTCTTTATCAACAGACACCGCAGTATTTGATGCTGCTTTTTTAGCTTTAACTCGTGCTAATGCAGCAGCAACAGCTGATTTTGCACCAGCTGCTTCAGGTGTAGCTTTATTCATTGCGGCCTTACGAGCGGCGGCTGCTTTTTTGTGTTTCTCTTGTCGGGCAATTTTTTCTTTTTCTAAGCGTAATTTGCGAGCTTCAAAGCGAATTTTTGCCTTTTCAGCTTTTAAATCTAATTGCTGTTGCTCTCGTATTTCTGCTTTTGCAATACGGTAATAATGCACTAAGGGGATTTGACTAGGACATACATAAGCACAAGCACCACAATCAATACAATCACTTAAATTAAGCTTCTGTAGTTGTGGGTAATCTTTTGCTTTCGCGCTCCATTGCAATTCTTGTGGTAGTAAATTGCTAGGGCAGACGTCACTACATTGACCACAACGAATACACTCAACTTCCTTGCTTTCTTTGTCAAAAGCACTGGGCATTTCAGTTTTACTAGGAACTAAAATACAGTTACTCGTTTTAACAATAGGTACAAGTTCACTGGATATACAAAAGCCCATCATAGGGCCGCCCATAATTACCGGCTGACTTTCATCTTTTAGCGCCTCAAGCTCACATTGTTCAAGTAAAAACTTAATAGGTGTGCCTAATAAAGCCCACACGTTTTGTGGCTTGTTGAGTGCCTGGCCTGTCACGGTTACTACGCGCCGGATAAGAGGCGTGTCATGTCTAACCGCTTCATTAATAGCGAAACATGTTGCAATGTTGTGCATTACAATGCCTGAATGAATGGGTAAGCTACCAGAGGCTACTTCTCGTCCAGTAAGGATTTTGATTAGTTGTTTTTCACCACCAGCAGGGTATTTTGTTGGGATAACACAAACTTTTATTTTCTCAATATTGGCTGTAGCTTGTTGCAGTGCTTTGATTGCTTTGGGTTTGTTATCTTCAATAGCGATTAAAATGAAAGCGGGAGATAGCAGTCTATCGATAATACTAATGCCATCAACAATAGCATCTCCTTGTTCCATCATTAATAAATCATCGGCCGTGATATAAGGTTCACATTCAGCGCCATTGATTATAAGGAAGTTAATATCAGGCTTACTGTTTAATTTTATATGTGTAGGGAAACCCGCACCGCCCATACCTGAAATACCGGCATCAGCAATTTTCTCAATAATTTGGTTATTTGTTAATTGATCAATGTCCGTACAAACGTCTCTTTTTCGCCAAGTATCCTCACCATCAACATCGAGAAATATACATAACTGAGTTAAACCCGATGGGTGAGCAATCACTGAATTTTTTATTGCACTTATAGTACCACTAGTCGGCGCATGAATTGGCACTACCATAGGGTTTGTACTTAATGTTAACGGTTGTCCTTTTAAAACTTTTTCACCAATGCCAACCAACAAATCGCCTTCGCGACCAATATGTTGTTGCAGGGGAATAATTAACTGCTTAGGTAACGTTAGCTGCTTGATTGGCTTTGATGACGTAAGTGACTTTTGCTCTGGTGGGTGAATTCCACCATGAAAATCCCAAAAATGTCCACGAGTAATGCGCTCTAAAATTGATTCCACCATATTCTCCTAATCCAGTTGCTTAACTGGAATACTGGTTAAATCCCATTGCCAATTATGAATAGTATCTGGCAATTCGCGCATTTCAATACAATCTACTGGGCAAGGGGCAACACATAAATCACAGCCAGTACACTCATCAATAATAATGGTATGCATTTGCTTTGCAGCACCGATAATAGCATCAACAGGACAGGCCTGAATGCATTTGGTACAACCGATACAATCTTCTTCAATAACAAAGGCGACCTTGGGCCTGTTGCTTTTTGGAGCATCACCTTGTACATGACTTTCATCAAGCGGTTGAACTTCAACGCCCATTAAGTCGGCAATTTTCTTGATAGTATCTTCACCGCCAGGAGCACATTTGTTAATGGCTTCACCATCAGCAACGGCTTGTGCATACGGTTTACAACCGGGGTAGCCACATTGTCCACATTGGGTTTGGGGAAGTAAGGCATCAAGTTGCTCAACGATGGGGTCCCCATCTACTTTAAAGCGTACCGATGCAAAGCCCAGTATAGCGCCAAAGAGTGCGGCAATAGATCCTAGAACTAGAATGGCAATAATGATATTCATATTAAATCTTCACCAACCCAGTAAACCCAAGAAAGGCTAATGACATTAAACCCGCGGTAATCATTGCAATTGCAGTACCTTTAAATGGGGATGGAACATCTGCATTAGCCAACTTTTCACGCATAGCAGAAAACATAACTAAAACTAAAGAGAAACCAACGGCGGCACCAAAACCATAAATAATTGATTCAAAAAAGCTATGTTGAAGTCGAAGGTTAAGTAGGGCTACACCAAGTACTGCGCAGTTAGTTGTGATCAGTGGTAAGAAAATCCCCAATAACCTGTACAAATTTGCGCTTGTTTTATGAACTACCATTTCAGTAAATTGCACCACAACGGCGATAACCAAAATAAAACTCATCGTGGTTAAATACTCTAAGTTGAGGGGGACTAACAGGTAGGTGGTAACTAAATAACTTAGCAAGGATGCTAAGGTCATCACAAAAACAGTGGCAAATGACATGCCAATGGCCGTTTCTGTGCGCGAAGAGACTCCCATAAATGGGCATAGGCCGAGAAATTGTACTAAAACAAAGTTGTTTACAAGTACAGTGCCAACGAGTAGTAACAGGTAATCAGTCATTAACTTTAAGGGTCATCATGTTGGTTATTATTTTAATGACGACATTATCCTTGTTTTTGTAAAATATAACAACACATCGACAGTAGGGGTATTCCACTTTTAGTCACTTTCTTTGCCTTAAAATAACAAATAGTTAGTTTGTAAAAAAGCCGAATGATAATGAATCATTCGGCTTGAAGGTTATCAAAGTTCTAAGTTATTGTAATTGTGCGGGTTTTCCAACATAGTATCCTTGGCAACCATCAATAAATAATTTTTCTAGTGTGTGTTTTTCTTCTTGGCTTTCAACACTTTCAGCTAATACACTAATGCCTAGCCTGTGAGCTAAATCTACCATTAAACGTAAAAAGTATTGATTGTTTTTATCATCGTCTATATCGCGAGTATATGAGCTATCCATTTTAATATAATCAGGCGTTAAATCTCTAAAGAACTTAAACGATGTCAAACCAACACCAAATCTTTCTACGGTAACTCTTGAGCCAACTCGGTGTAACACTTCAACTAAACGTTTCGCTGTTTTTAGGTTTTGCTGAAGACCAAGCTCTGATATTTCAAACACTAAACGAGGAGCTGCTGCGGGCTCGCGTAATAATTTGCGCTCCAACCAAATCATAAAGTGCTCATCGTTAATGCTTCGAGGGCTAATATTTATGCCGTAACTATGCTCTAACATATTCTTGCTAGTGATTTCTTTAATAACAGTGTCAATTATGAGTCTATCGATAGCAACAATCTTATCCAACTTCTCTGCCATAGCAATAAATGTTGCTGTAGGTAGCATGTCATCATTAGTATTAAGGAAGCGCGCTAAAACCTCACTATATACTTTACTATTGCGGCCGCTAGGTAGTATCGGCTGTAATAAAAGACTGACACGTCCAGAATCTATAACGCTATCAATTTCTTGTCGCCAGTTTTGACTGCCAAAATTCGCACTATTGTCAGTTAGGATGTCGATGTCTTTTTGCGAGTACCACGAATTTGTCTTTTGAGTTTGTGCAACACTAACACCTGTGTCGGCTAATGCTAATAATTCACCCAATGGCTTTGATTTGTCGAAATAAACTAAGCCGGTAAATGCAACTGAATCCAACTCATTAATCTGTTGGTATTCATTAAATTTGACCATTAAGTCATTAGCGTAATCTTCTGCTACTTTAAGTTGTTCGTTTGGTAATATAGTGGCAAAGTCAGAACTGTTTAAGCGAAATAATTTCCCTGCAGGTCGAGTAACTAAGGTGCCTTTAATTATATCCGCAATTTTTGTAATGTAGTTGTCACCTGAGTTATAACCGTGTATCTGGTTAATGGTTTGCAACTCAGAGCAGCGAGTGATCAGTAAAACACCAAATTTAGTTGGGCTATCGTTGATTATTTGATTTTCATAATACTGTACAAAACGATTGCGATTTTCTACACCCGTTAAACTGTCAATATGCGCTTTAACTTCCAAATTGGTGGTGTTTTTAAATTGCTCATCCATCATCGCTTTAATTTCAGCAATACCTTCCTCTAAAGCAGGTATTTCGACTAAACGGTCATTATTGTTTTCTTTGGTAATAAAGTCAGGGTTATTTATTTGTGCCAATTCATTACTGATTTGTTTGCTAATGATACGAAAGATTACCGATTGCAATTTATAGTTAAGTTTTGCTGAAATAAGTACAAAAATTACAGCTAAAACACTAATTGCAATGAAAAAATGTGTAAGAAGCTGTATTATCGGAGTGAAATCCAGTTGATATTGCACTTGTAAATTAAGTGCCCCAGCGGAGACTGTTTTTCTTTTTGAGAACAT
>Ga0105356_10005328_pt1 | contig 12215 bp, 14 predicted proteins | sample GOMGulsemesocosm_3_FD_83502 | JGI IMG/M metagenome (GOLD analysis project Ga0105356, IMG submission 83502) | Methane-oxidizing microbial communities from mesocosms in the Gulf of Mexico - GOM9D Gulf of Mexico | ecosystem: Environmental > Aquatic > Marine > Cold seeps | place: Gulf of Mexico...
AGCCAAGAAAGTAACAAAGAAAAAAGCGACTAAGAAGAAGGTAGCCAAGAAAAAGGCCGTCGCTAAAAAGGCTACAAAGAAGAAAGCAGCTAAAAAGAAGGTAACCAAGAAAGTAACAAAGAAAAAAGCGACTAAGAAGAAGGTAGCCAAGAAAAAGGCCGTCGCTAAAAAGGCTACAAAGAAGAAAGCAGCTAAAAAGAAGGTAACCAAGAAAGCAACAAAGAAAAAGGTTACTAAGAAAAAAGCGGCTAAGAAGAAATAGCCGTTAAAACAAAAAAAGCCCGCATTAGCGGGCTTTTTTATACTCAGGCCAAAAACATAGCGTAGGCAGGGTTGTCCGTTTCCTCAGCAAACTCATAGGCCAGGTCCTTCAGAAAGGACTTAAAGCTTACATCGTCTTTTTTATCTATCTGCAGACCCACTAATACTCGGCCATTGGCTGAACCGTGGTTGCGATAGTGGAACAGGCTGATATTCCAACGCCCACCCAGGGTGCTTAAGAATGTTTGTAGTGCTCCGGGGCGCTCCGGAAACTCGAAGCGAAACAGGCGCTCACGGCCGACATTTTGCTGGCAGCCACCCACCATATAGCGAATATGCAGCTTAGCCATTTCATTGTCACTCAGGTCTTGCAGCTCATAGCCCTTAGCCTTTAATTGCTTTAGTAAAGCGGCCTTTTCTTCCGCCCCGCTCAGCTCGACGCCGGCAAATACATGAGCCTGGGCATCATCCGCATAGCGATAGTTAAATTCAGTAATGCTGCGCTTACCCAAATCGGCACAGAATTTTTTAAAGCTACCGGGGCGCTCAGGAATGGTCACACCGACCAGCATTTCGCGCTGCTCACCAATTTCAGCACGTTCAGAAATATGTCGCAGACGATCAAAATTCATATTTGCACCACAGACCAATGAAATAATACGCTTGCCCTGCCAGCCCTGCTCAGCAACATATTTCTTAATACCCGCAGTCGCTACCGCCCCCGCAGGCTCGGCAATAGAACGGGTATCATCGTATATGTCCTTAATCGCCGCACAAATTTCATCTGTGCTCACCAACACCATGTCGTCGAGGTGCTGCTTACAGAGTCGAAACGTCTCTTTCCCCACCTTTTTCACCGCAACACCGTCGGCAAATATCCCCACCTGCTTTAAGGTAATACGGCGGTTGGCGGCTAATGAGTCATGCATACTTGCAGCCTCTTCTGGCTCTACACCAATCACCTTAATACCAGGCTTTATGGCTTTAATGTAAGTAGCAATGCCTGAAGCTAGGCCGCCGCCGCCAATAGGTACGAACACCGCATCAATGTCATACTGACACTGGCGTAATATCTCGACTGCAATCGTGCCCTGCCCTGCGATGACGTCTGGGTCGTCATAGGGGTGAATAAAGGGTGCATTTTCTTTTTCAGCGATCTCATAGGCATACTCACAAGCCTCATCATAGCTATCGCCTTGCAACAGTGTTTTTGCACCATACGATTTCACCGCATCTACCTTGATACGCGGCGTGGTCTTCGGCATAACGATGATCGCCTTAATACCTAAGCGCTGAGCCGACAAAGCCACACCTTGAGCATGATTGCCCGCCGACGCGGCCACTACCGTCTTCACTTCTTGCTGTAAGCTAAGCTGGTAGATTTTGTTATAGGCACCGCGTAGCTTAAAGGAGAAAACCGGCTGCAAATCTTCACGCTTAAATAGCACCTCATTACCCAGGCGCTTAGACAGCTTGGCCGCCAATTCCAAAGGCGTTTCCTTGGCCACGTCATAAACTCGCGCGGTGAGTATTTTTTCTAAATAGTTGCTAGCCATGGCTGCTTCATCAATTAAAGGTAGATAGTCGCATAATAACTACTGCTCCTGTCTAAACATAGCTAAAATACACCCCTTTTCAGCCCACCCGCATTGGACCTAGACATGACAGCAGATGAAATGAAGCGCGCCGCCGCTGCCGAAGCGATTAAATACGTAGAACCCGGCACCATAATCGGCGTTGGCACAGGCTCCACCGCCAACCATTTCATTGACCTTCTGGCACAAATGCCTGAGCGAATCAAAGCCGCCGTTGCCAGCTCCGAAGCTACAGCAGCACGCCTCAAAGGCCACGACATAGATGTCATAGAACTTAACAATGCAGGCGGCCTAGAACTCTATGTAGATGGCGCCGACGAAGCCGACGCCTATCTCAACCTAATCAAGGGCGGCGGTGGCGCCTTAACCCGCGAAAAAATCGTCGCCGCCGCCAGCAAGAAGTTTGTCTGTATCGCCGACGAATCTAAAACCGTCGATATACTCGGTAAGTTCCCACTGCCGGTAGAAGTCATCCCAATGGCACGCAGCCTAGTGGCACGCAAGCTGATGGCAATGGGCGGCAAGCCCGAACTGCGTAAAGGCTTTACCACCGACAATGGCAACATCATCCTAGACGTGCACGGACTTGAGATTATGCAGCCACTGAAAATGGAGCGTGAGATTAACAACCTAGCGGGTGTTGTATGTACGGGGATATTTGCGCAGCAGGCGGCGCATGTGCTGATATTGGGGACGCAGGATGGGGCTAGGAAGGTTTTTCCGAAGAGCTAAGCCTTTCTTGCCAGCCTACCCGCATTGTCATCCCGGCCTTGAGCCGGGATTTTTGTATCTGTCGTTGAAAATTCAGCTGAGTCTTTAGGACGCCGCACCGGCTCCTGCCTCCTTGCGGCATACGACCCACAAGGATGTGGGGAGTGCAGCTACCGCGTAGGAACGCTGGCTGCCCGTACATATCAAATAAACATAAAAAAAGCCCCGACCAAAAGGTCGGGGCTCTCTCTGTAAGCCAACGTTCTGAGGCGAATTAACGCTTCGAGAACTGAGTCGCGCGACGTGCTTTACGTAGACCGACTTTCTTACGCTCAACTGCACGAGCATCACGAGTAACATAACCCGCTTTACGTAGAGCTGGGCGAAGAGCTTCGTCATAGTCCATCAACGCACGAGTAATACCGTGGCGAATAGCACCAGCTTGGCCGTTGTTGCCGCCGCCGCGTACTGTAACGTATACATCAAACTTCTCAGTCATCTCAACCAACTCTAATGGCTGACGAACTACCATGCGTGAAGTTTCACGACCAAAGTAGTCTTGCAGAGACTTAGTGTTAATAGTGATGTTGCCGCTGCCAGGACGTAGAAATACGCGAGCTGTTGAGCTCTTACGACGGCCTGTTCCGTAATTTTGATCAGCCATTCTATAGCTCCAGTGTCTGAGGCTGCTGAGCAGCGTGGTCGTGCTTAGGGCCAGCGTATACCTTTAACTTGCGGTACATCTGACGACCTAGAGGGTTCTTAGGCAACATGCCCTTAACCGCAAATTCGATGATGCGCTCAGGCTGCTTAGCCTGTAACTTATCAAAAGAAATTGTCTTCAAGTTACCGATGTAACCAGTATGGTGCTGGTATAACTTATCAGTGAACTTCTTACCGGTAACTTTCACTTTTTCAGCGTTAACTACGATGATGTAGTCACCAGTATCTACGTGAGGTGTGTAGCTAGGCTTATGCTTACCGCGTAAACGAGCCGCTATCTCTGTCGCTATGCGACCTAATGTTTTGCCATCTGCGTCAACTACGAACCAGTCGCGTTGCACTTCTGCAGGTTTTGCACTTAATGTTGTCATTGTATTTCCGCTAAATTGCGTTGGGCTTACAGAAAGAGGCGGGATTTTACTGAAAAACCCTCTACGGCACAAGTCGATTTCACATTATCTGTGCAATTATATCCGTCAAACACCTACTTCCTTGCCGTGTAAATTCGCATCGCCTACATCTTGTGTCTGCGCGACGCCTTAGGCACTAAGGCCCAGTAAGTACTAAATTCCGCCGCTAAACATTGGCAAAAAATCTCAGGCCGCGAGTATAAATGAGTTTGCTCGGCATTGCTTGCCCAAGGGAAAATCAGCCAGCAAGGGCAAAAATACTTATATATAATAGCGTCCATGACTAGACGATATTCCCCCCTCGACAAGCTGCTCGGCGAAGTAGATCACGCCCTGCGCACCGCTAACTCGCGTAAAAACCACGGCACACGCCCCAACCCAGCTCAAGTAATGACCGATGCGGATAGCCTAAATAGCGCAGAAAAGCAGCTGTCTGCCGGCTTAATGCGAGTCAACCACTCCGGGGAGGTCGCCGCGCAAGCCTTATATAAGGGGCAAGCCCTAATGGCGCGCAACCGCGACCTATGGAACCACCTGCAAGAGGCTGCCGACGAAGAGATAGACCACCTAGCCTGGTGTGAAGAGCGCCTAGAACAACTCGGCAGTCGCCCCAGTCGCCTCGCCCCCCTGTGGTACGCCGGCTCCTACAGTATAGGTGTGCTTGCTGGCCTAGCCGGTGACAAATGGAGCTTAGGCTTTATTGAAGAGACCGAGAAGCAGGTCACCGCCCACCTTGAAACTCACCTCGACAAGCTACCCGAAAACGACAGCCGCAGTCGCACCATCATCAAAAAAATGCGCGAAGACGAAATTGAGCACGCCGAGAGCGCACACAATGCTGGCGCCCGGGACCTGCCCCCGCCGATCAAGCAGGCCATGACCCAGGTGGCGAAGGTGATGACTAAGGCGAGCTTTAAGATTTAAGTGCATAAGTAAAACTAATTATTGCTGTACAGGACAGATACCGTGGGGATCAGCCTTAGGGCCACCAAGCTACTTAATCGCCCATTGAGTGACCGGGAAAAGCTAGAAGAAGTGATCTTCAAAACACCTCTCCCCAGCCTATACGCATCAGCTTCTCAATAAACACCCGTTCATAGCGTCACGAGCGAAGAGGAGACAAGGCGGATGATGGATTTTAACGCGCAGCCCACATGAATAGGCGAGCATTAAAAATCATCCTTCGAGCGCAGCAGCTATGAAATCGGCGGGTGGTAGATGATCTGCACTACATTCCCGTCTGGGTCATAGCAATAAAAACTCCTCGCCCCATCCCTATGCGTACGCGGCTCGGTCTTCATCATCACTTCATTCTCTAACAAAAATTCGTACCACACCGAAACATCATCCATCTCGGGGATAATAAAACCAATGTGGTCTAAAGACTGCTGCTCTGCCTCAGCCAAGCGTTCAGGCACCATATGCAGGGCGACATTGTCATTGCCAGAGGTCAAATAGACATTGTCTGCATCGGGTCGCCACTCCACCGCCATACCCATCAGGTCGATGTAGAAAAACTCCATCGCATCCATATCTTTGACCCGCAGGGCCACATGGCGCATGCCGCCCTGCTTGGGTGGGCGCAGACCTTTTACGTCAGGCATGGGCGTTACACCTCATCTTCTATGATTTCATAGCGATGGGTAATTTCCGCCGTGTGCTCTAGCATTTTCGATACCGAGCAGTATTTGTCTGCTGACATGCTCACTGCTTTGGCCACCTGCTTCTCAGAAAGGTTGGTACCCTTGACCTGGAAGACGATATTAATTTTGGTGAAGACCTTAGGGATTTCTCCCGCGCGCTCCGCTTCGATCAACACTTGGCAGTCTTCCACCTGCTGGCGAGCACGCTTCAGAATCAACACCACATCAAAGGTGGCACAACCGCCTAAGCCCAGCAATACCATTTCCATAGGACGCACACCTAGGTTGCGACCGCCGTCTTCTGGGGCGCCATCCATGACTACCGAGTGGCCGCTACCACTCTCACCAACAAAGCTCATGTGATCTAACCATTTTACGCGTACGTTCATTTTTAATACCTAGTTAAAGTAAAGCCTGCGCTCTCGGCGTACAGCTCTACGTGATCAATTCTTTGACTTGAGCCAAGTATGGCCTAAGATGGCAACATGGACCCAATAACAAAACAAAAACACCCACTGGACGAGTTCCTGCATCATACACACAGGAAACGCTACCCCACTCGCACCACGATCATTCACGAGGGTGATATTCCAGACACCTTGTACTACATCACCGAAGGCTCTGTCAGCGTTATGCTGGAAGAAACCGATGGGCGTGAAATTGTACTGGCTTACCTCAACCGTGGCGACTTTTTTGGGGAAATGGGCCTATTTCAGGACGAACCCGAGCGCAGCGCACGCGTTGTCGCAAAAACTGAGTGTGAAATAGCGGAAATTTCCTACGACAAATTCCACGACCTCGCCAAAGTGGACCCGCAATTGATTTTTAGCCTAGCAGCCCAGCTATCCACACGCTTGCAAAAGACCAGCCGTAAAGTGGTCGACTTAGCATTTTTAGACGTCACCGGCCGTGTAGCTCATGCCCTGCTCGAACTGACCAAAGAGCCCGACGCCATGACCCACCCTGATGGCATGCAAATCAAAGTCACCCGCCAAGAAATCGCTAAAATTGTTGGCTGCTCCCGCGAGATGGCGGGACGCGTATTAAAGGAACTAGAAGTAGAAAACCTCATTACAGCCCATGGCAAAACGGTTGTGGTATTTGGTACACGCTAGAGCAATGTAGAAGCCAACACTGAAAATAACCCAACCTAAGCAAATAACTCCCTAAGCTTCTCACCCGGCTCTTCCGCACGCATAAAGGCCTCGCCAACCAGGAAGGCATTCACATTGTTTTCGCGCATTAAGGCCACATCTTCAGGCAAGTGTATGCCGCTCTCTGTGACCAGCAGCGTGCCCAGAGGCACTTGCGGCAATAGGTCTAGGGTTGTCTGCAAGCTGGTCTCAAAGGTGCGCAGGTTGCGGTTATTTACACCGATCATATTCGCATCGAGTAAAATAGCCCTTTCCAGCTCATCCGCATCGTGCACTTCAACCAGCACATCCATACCCAGCTCTAGGGAGTGGGCGTGCAGTTCTTTCATCTGTACATCATCCAGCGCAGAGGCGATTAGCAGTATGCAGTCCGCGCCAATCGCGCGGGCTTCCACCACTTGATACTCATCAACGATAAAGTCTTTGCGAATGACGGGCAGCAAGCAAGCAGCACGGGCGCGCTGCAAGTATATTTCTGAACCCTGGAAAAAATCAGCATCAGTTAATACCGACAGACAAGCTGCCCCTCCTTGCTCATAGCTCTGGGCAATGTCGACGGGCTGAAAGTGCTCTCGCAACACTCCCTTCGAAGGAGAAGCCTTTTTGACCTCGGCAATCACCGCCGCCTCACCCTGTTGAATTTTCTCCTGCATGGCAGCCAAAAAACCTCGTGGAGGCGAGCTGCGCTCAACACGCTCACGCAACTCAGCCAAGCTAGCTGTCTGGCTTCGCTCGGCAATTTCTTCCTGCTTGCGCGCGAGTATTTTCTTTAGAATGTCTGGGGTGTTGCTCATATCGATAATCCTTACGCCTTTGAAATTTCAACCAGCTCTGCCAACTTCGCCTTCGCTTCACCATTCGCCAGTACTGACTTCGCCTTGGCAACACCTGCCGCCAAGCTATCCGCATTGCCCGACACATACACAGCCGCACCTGCATTGAGTGCCACGATATCTGCTGCCGCGCCTTCTTTGCCTGCTAACAATAACTGAATCATTGCCAAGCTATCGGCTGCGGTTTCTACCTTGATGTAATCTAGGCTAGAGCGCTCTAAGCCAAAATCTTCCGGCTGAATCGCATACTCCGTGATCACACCGTCTTTCAGCTCAGCCACCTGCGTCGGTGCTGCGATGCTGATTTCGTCCATGCCATCATCCGAGCGCACAACCATTACATGGCGACTACCAAGTTGCTGTAGCACCTCGGCAATAGGGCGGCATAGCTTGGCATCAAATACACCCATCACTTGATTCGGCGCCCCCGCTGGATTAGTTAATGGCCCCAACACGTTAAAGATAGTGCGCACCGCCATCTCCTTGCGCGGGCCAATGGCGTGCTTCATCGCACTGTGATGATTGGGGGCAAACATAAAGCCCACGCCACACTGCTCTACGCTCTCTGCAACCTGTTCTGCACTGAGGTTTAAGTTCACCCCCGCCGCTTCCAATACATCCGCACTGCCCGACTTGCTAGAGACGGAGCGATTTCCGTGCTTGGCCACCTTGGCCCCCGCCGCTGCGGCAACAATGGCCGAGGCGGTGGATATATTAAAGCTGCCCGAGGCGTCGCCCCCCGTGCCACAGGTGTCTACTAGGCTATCCGCATTGATAGCCACCTTAGTCGATAGCTCACGCATCACTTGCGCCGCAGCAGTGATCTCGTCCACCGTCTCGCCCTTCATACGCAGACCAATCAAAAATCCGCCAATCTGCGCAGGCGTCGCCTCGCCCGTCATGATCTGCTGCATCACCGCATGCATTTCATCGCGAGTTAAATCTTTGTTTTCTAGTACCGAGCCAATAGCCTGTTGAATATTCATTATATTTTTCTCAGTGTTACTGCATTTCAATAAAGTTTTTCAGCAGGGCGTGGCCGTGCTCGGTCAAGATAGATTCGGGGTGAAACTGCACCCCTTCGATGGCCAGCTCTTTATGCCGCACCCCCATTATCTCGTCTAGCTGGCCATCTTCGGTTTCTGTCCAGCAAGTCATTTCTAGGCAGTCAGGCAGACTGTCTTTTTCAATGACAAGGGAGTGATAGCGCGTGGCCTCATAGGGCGTAGGCAGTCCGGCAAACACACCTTTATTGGCATGATGCATGGGCGATGTTTTACCGTGCATGATCTTGCTAGCGTGGCCAATCTTGCCGCCAAATACTTGGCCGATGCTTTGATGCCCAAGGCACACACCCAAGATGGGCAGTTTGCCCGCAAAGTGCTTGATCACCTGCATAGAAATGCCCGCCTCATTCGGCGTACACGGCCCTGGTGAAATCATGATGCGCTCAGGAGCCATAGCCTCTATATCCGCAATACTTATTTCGTCGTTGCGCTTAACGACGACCTCCCCACCTAGCTCGCCTAGATACTGCACTAGGTTAAAAGTGAAAGAGTCAAAGTTGTCGATCATTAAAATCATATTATTCTTCCTGCCCGCTATTCGGCTTAGCCGCATTGGCGTGCTGGTGCATTACATTCATATGTTGTTGTAGCAGAGCCTTCAGCTCGGCAATATCATCACGAATTTCATCCATCTCTTCGGTTTCTTCATCGTGAATTTTATCTGCATTTTTCAACATCACGGCCACAAACAAGTTCACAAATACAAAGGTGCCGATAACTACAAAGGTGACAAAGTAAAAACACATATAGGGCGATATCTCCATCGCCGTATACATCACATCTGTCCAGTCTTCTAAGGTCACGATGCGAAATAGTGTCAGCAGTGACATACCCAGAGACTCCCAGTGAACGGGGTCGTGCTCATGGAATAGCTGAAAGCCGATAATAGCGTAAATATAAAAAATTGCCGCCATCAGCAAAACCACATTGAACATACTGGGCACGGAGCTCAGTAGCGTTTTCACGATAAACTGCAAACGCGGCACCGCAGTGATCAAACGCAAAACACGCATCAACCTAGCCATCCGCGCTACTGCGACCCAACTTCCCCCAGAGGGCAAAAAAGATACCGCTACGATTAAGAAGTCAAAAACATTCCAACCGCTCTTAAAGTAATTGTGAACATTCGGCGCAAAACCAATCCACTTCAGCGCAATTTCGGCAACAAAAACCCATAAAATCACGTCATATGCAATATTCACCACCCCACCATAGCTTTGCATAAAACTGACAGAGGTCTCCAAACCCAGCAATACTGAGTTAATCAAAATCAATGCAATAATAAACCACTCAAAGCGAGTGCTACGCACTAGGTATTGCACGGGAACTTGAATACGAGACAACACTCTCATTCCAGCCCAGCTTCAGCGATCTCGGCAGCGCGAAAAACGGCCCGGCTCTTATTCATCGTCTCTTTCCATTCCAGCTCGGCCTGAGAGTCGTGCACAACTCCCGCCCCCGCCTGCATATACAACTTACTGTTTTTCACCACCGCCGTGCGTATGGCAATCGCAGTATCCATCGTGCCGTCCCAGCCAATGTAACCCACCGCGCCGGAGTAGACGCCGCGCTTGACAGGCTCAAACTCATCAATGATTTGCATGGCGCGAATTTTAGGCGCACCGCTCACCGTTCCCGCAGGGAATGTCGCTCGCAGCACATCCATCGCACTCAAATCAGGATTCAGCTCGGCTTCCACATTCGAGACGATATGCATCACATGGGAGTAGCGCTCAATACTCATTTTATCGGTCAATTTCACCGTGCCGGTTTTCGCTACCCGGCCAGCGTCGTTGCGGCCCAAATCGATCAGCATTAAATGCTCGGCAATTTCTTTGGGATCGGCCAGTAGCTCAGCTTCCAGCTCCTGATCCCTCTGCTCCGTCGCGCCGCGCTTGCGGGTACCCGCAATCGGGCGCACGGTGACTTTTTCATCTTCTAGGCGCACCAGTATTTCGGGTGATGAGCCAACAATCTGGAAGTCATCACAGTCCATATAAAACATATACGGGGAGGGGTTCAAGCTGCGCAGCGAGCGGTATAGGTCTAATGCGGATGCGCTGAAATCAAGCTCTAAACGCTGGGACAATACCACCTGCATAACATCGCCATCTTTAATGTATTGTTTGCATTGATCAACCGCATCTTTAAAGCCTGTCTCGGTAAAGCCAGAGACAAAGTCACTCTCGTCTATTTGCTTGGGTTCGTGCTTAGACAAGGGCTGTAATGGCTGGCGCATTTGTGCAACCAGCTCATCTAGGCGTACATGGGCGGAGGCGTACTCGCCCTCCTCCGCGTGCACGATGATATATAGCTTGCTGGCCAAGTTATCAAACACCACCAGCTCATCCGACAACATCATCAAAATATCAGGCGCCTTGATCGGGTCTGGCTTGTCCGGCTGTACCGACAATTTAGGCTCGATGTAGCGAATCGCCTCGTAACCGAAGTAGCCCACCAGACCACCGTGAAAGCGTGGCAGACCTTCTAACTCTGGCACCTGAAATTGTTGTTGGTAGTTTTCGATATAGGCAAGTGGGTCGTCGACCGACTCACACTCAGCATCGTCGCTGTTGGCTCGGCTCAGTTCCACCAAGTTGCCAAACACCTTGATGGTCTCGCGACAGGCCAGGCCTATAATCGAATAACGCCCCCACTTTTCACCACCCTGTACCGATTCAAATAGGTAGCTATAGGGTTGATTGGCCAGCTTCAAATACGCACTTAAAGGCGTATCAAGATCAGCCATGATCTCGCGGACGAGGGGAATGCGGTTATAGCCCAGTGCAATTAAGGCATCAAAGCTTTTTTTATCCAGCGTGGATAGGGGTGCGGTTTTCATAGTGAAGTCTCTCCAAATCTAAACAAGAAGGGGTTGGTATTCGATGGGTTACCATCGCCAACTTGCTGCTTCGATTTGGAAATTGGGTGTTTGCATAGGCGCAGTATAGGAAAACAAGGCCTCAGAGTAAAACTCTATATACACAATTTACTGCGGCGTCTGCCCCAAAACCGCCATCATCATATTGACGGCGTAGAGACTGATTTCTTCGATAGAGTCCGAGCTTTCAAATATGCCGTCATTCTTCAAGCGACACAGGCCATGCAATGTCGCCCAAGTGGCCTGAGCCAAGCGCAGAGTATCCACCCCCGCCGGAATATCACCACCCTCTTGCATACCCTTAACGATGGCCGCATAGCTGCGAAACGAGCCCTGGCCCTTTTCTACCAGCGCTGGGGAAGGGTCGCTACGCCACGTAATAGGACCAAACATCAGCTCGTACTTTTCTGGGTTCGAGGTCGCATAACGCACATAACCGACCACAAACGCCTGAAAGCGCTCAGCCACCGGCATCGCTTGCACTTCCATAGACAGCGCAAACACCTTATCTAAATCGGCGAAGGCCTGCTCTGCCAAAGCAAACAACAGGGCCTGCTTAGAAGCAAAGTGGTGGTAGGGCGCCTGGCGAGAAACCCCCGCGCGCTCAGCCAAGCCACGCAGTGTCAGGCCGTTAATGCCTTGCTCGGCGAGCATTTCTTCGGCCTTTTCCAGCAAGGTGCTGCGCAGGTCACCGTGGTGATAACCCTTCGTTTTGGCCTTGTTTTGCGGGGATTGTGATGTCATGGCGTGAAAGATAGCAAAACAATCTTGACGCTGTCAAAATTACTGGTATCTTGACAGCGACAAGATAACTATTAGCAATAAGCGACTTAATACTATGAGCAATTCACACTATCCCCATTTGATGGCCCCCTTAGACCTAGGCTTTACCACACTCAAAAACCGCGTGGTAATGGGCTCTATGCATACAGGCTTA
>Ga0105356_10005330_pt1 | contig 12215 bp, 11 predicted proteins | sample GOMGulsemesocosm_3_FD_83502 | JGI IMG/M metagenome (GOLD analysis project Ga0105356, IMG submission 83502) | Methane-oxidizing microbial communities from mesocosms in the Gulf of Mexico - GOM9D Gulf of Mexico | ecosystem: Environmental > Aquatic > Marine > Cold seeps | place: Gulf of Mexico...
CCCGCTATCCACAGAATGTCTTTTTGCGGGTCGAAAGAGGCTTCTTTTAACAGACAGGAAAATGCGCTGAAGCAGCCCTGAATATCGCCGATTGCGTAAGTAGCCATGATTTCTGGTTGTTAATGCAGCGTGTGAGGCGGAGCCAGGCAAAAGGCCGGGATTTCCACGTCAAACAGGTGGCCGTCTTCGCCAAGCATTTGATAACTGCCCTGCATGTGTCCCACTTCTGTCGCCAGCAAGGTGCCGCTGGTGTAGGTGAAGCTACTGTCAGGGCCAATCATCGGCTGTTCACCAACCACGCCTTCACCACGCACTTCGTGAACTTCGTCATCGGCATCGGTAATAATCCAGTGACGGCTCAATAACTGTGCAGCCTGAGTGCCAGAGTTAGTGATAGTGATGGTGTAGGCGAATACAAATTTAGCTTCATCCGCCGAAGATTGGGTGGCAATATATTGCGTTTTTACCGTTACATGTAACTGGTAGCGGTCGTCGGGTTTAATGCTCATGTGTTGTTGTTCGCGTTGGGGCTGGAGTCTGCGTTCTGAAGGGATAAGGTATCACTGATGGTCACAAAATTCTCTAGTGACAGATTTTCCGGGCGCAGGCCGGGATCAATCCCCAGCGCTTCCAGTTGCTCACCGCTGATCAATTTTTTAAGATTGTTGCGTATGGTTTTGCGGCGCTGGTTAAAGGCAGTGGTCACCAAACTGGACAGGTGTTTATGGTCAATCGCCGGGTATGGCAACGACTCGTAGGGCGTCAGGCGCACGATAGCTGAATCTACCTTGGGCTGTGGGTCAAAGGCGGTGGGCGGCACTTTAAAAAGCGATTCAACTTTGCAGTGATACTGCACCATGATGCTAAGACGGCCGTAGGCGCTGTCGCCGGGCCCTGCGGCCATACGATCGACCACTTCCTTTTGCAGCATGAAATGCATGTCCTTCACTTGGCCTGAATAACTCAGCAGATGAAAGATCAGCGGCGTGGATATGTTGTAGGGCAGGTTGCCGACAATGCGTAGTTTTTCGTCATTCTTGTTGAGCTGGCTGAAATCGAACTTCAGGGCATCGCCTTGATGAATCTGTAATTCCGGGTAATTAAAAAACTGGGTTTTTAATACCTGTACCAAGTCGCGGTCGATTTCCACTACGTTCAAATGGCCATCAGTGGCGCTGAGAAGGTGTTGAGTGATCGCGCCTAAGCCGGGACCAATTTCGGCGATGTTGTCGCCCACTTTGGGATTAATATTGAGCAGAATGTTGCGGATGATGTTCTGATCCTGCAAAAAGTTCTGACCGAAACGTTTACGGGCCTGATGACCGGCTGGTTTTTTCATAATTTAACTGCTTACTGATGAACGAGTGTGGATAAGGCTTTAGCCTTACGTGTCAGACTGATAGCTGATGCCCCAGGGCCCCTTTTCTTGCTCCGCAACTCACGCTTGTAAAACGGGGGAGAGCTAAGTCTGACTTATATTGTTGCCTGCACCATGTCCTGCGCGTAGTTGATGGCGGTTTGCAGGCTGCCTGGGTCAGCGGTGCCCGTGCCCGCCAAATCCAGCGCGGTGCCGTGATCTACCGAGGTGCGGATAATCGGCAAGCCCAGGGTGATATTCACGGCATTGCCAAAACCAAGGTGTTTCAGTACCGGCAGGCCCTGATCGTGATACATGGCCAACACGGCGTCGGCTTTTTCAAGATATTTAGGCGTAAATAGCGTGTCGGCGGGTAAAGGGCCGATCAGGTTGATGCCTTCTGAGCGTAACTGTTCCAATGTTGGCTCAATTACTTCAATTTCTTCGCGACCCAGGTGCCCGCCTTCGCCCGCGTGAGGATTAAGACCGCAAACTAAAATGCGAGGATTTCCCAAGCCAAATTTAGTCAGTAAGTCAGCCTGAATAATACGAATGACACGTTTCAAAAGCTCTTCGGTGATAGCTGCGGATACTTGGGATAATGGTAGATGCGTGGTCGCCAGGGTGACGCGTAGGCCTTCGGTGGCCAGCATCATTACGACTTGTTCGGTATGGGTATAGTCAGCCAAAAACTCGGTGTGGCCGCTGAAGGCAATACCTGCATCGTTAATAATACCTTTGTGCACGGGGGCGGTGACCATGGCGGCAAAGTTGCCATCAAGGCAGCCCTGTGCTGCACGTGTCAGGGTGGCGAGTACATAGCTGGCGTTATCCAGGTTGAGTTCGCCAGCTACCACTGGTGCGTTTAATTCAACGGGGCAGATATAAAGCTCACCGATCGGTAGCGGGGCATGATATTGCCCGGCAACAAAGGGATGAAGCTTTAGCGGCAGGCCCAGTTGTTTGGCGCGAGCAAGTAATAATTCTGGGCAGGCAATCGCCACTAGCGCTGACTGTTGTGGTTGCTGCGCTATTTGAATGGTGATGTCGGGACCGATGCCGGAGGGTTCTCCGGGCGTGATCGCGAGTAGTTTGATGGCTGACTTCAAAATTAGATTTTGATATCAACGAAGGCGTCGTTACGAATTTCACGTAGCCACAGCTGTAATTCATCGTTGAACTTGCGTTTGTAGAGCACTTCGCGAACGGTACGACGGCTGGCTTCGGCACCCACATCTTGCTGGCGGTGACCTTGCACCTCAAGAATGTGCCAGCCAAAACGACTTTCGAAAGGCGCGCTCATGGTGTTCGCAGGTGTGTCCTTCATGACCTTTTGGAAGGCTGGCACGAGACCGGCTGGCGTAATCCAACCTAATTCGCCGCCCTTAGCGCGTGAGCCTGGGTCATTGCTGAACAGGCGAGCCAGTTCGGCAAAATCATCGCCCGATTGTATACGGGTGAATAATTCGTAGATCAGTTCTTCGGCCTGTGATTCGGAGCGGATTTCATTGGGCTGAATCAAAATGTGACGCACAAAGGTTTGATCCTGCAGCATACTGCTGCCACCGCGCTGTTCGAGTAACTTAACCAGATGATAACCATTGCTGCTGGCAATGGGTTTGGCAACTTGTCCGGCGCTAATGCTATTGATTGATTCGCGAAACAAAGAGGGTAATTGTTCGTCGTTTCGCCAGCCCATGTCACCACCTTTTTTGGCCGTGGAGCTGGATGAGTTGTTTTTCGCCAGTTCGGCAAAATCGGCACCGGACTGTAGCTGTTGGTAAAGTGCTTGGGCTTTATCAGCAGCTTGTTGCTGTTGTTCGGCGGAAGCGTTTTCCGGCAGTTTTAGCAGAATGTGCCCAATGTGGTATTGGGTTTGCAACAATAGTTGGCCTTCACGCGAGTCGAGGAAATTTTGGATTTCCTGGTCGGTGATCTGAATGCGTGGGCCAACGCTACCCTGACGAGCACGGGTGGTGATCAGCTCGCGACGAATTTGCTCGCGAATAGTCGCGTAATCAGAGCCTTCGTTGATGACCGTTTGCTGAAACTGCTCCAACGTCATGTTGTTTTGTTTGGCGATACGCTGCACGGCCTCATTAAGAGAGGTGTCATCAACCCGGATACCGCCACGCTCGGCAATTTGTAATTGCAGGCTTTCCATAATCAGGCTTTCGATAACCTGCTGGATCAGAGCCTTTTTCGGAGGCATTGGCTGTGTGCTTTTCTTTAGCTTCTGGATAGCGCCGTCAATGGCTTGCTGCACCTGGCTTTGCATAATGATGTCGTCGTTGACGATCACGGCAATGCGATCCAGCGGTTGAGTGACAGCAATCGCCGTTGAGGGGGCCAACAGGGTTACGGCCAGCAGAGGTAAAAGGTATTTGCGGAAAGTATTAAACATAGCAGTCTGTTCGCCTTGGCTTACTGTTGTTGGTAACCGGGAATGCTGTCGCGGTACAGCTGTTCGGTGGAATCGCCGATATTGCCCAGTCCTTTAAGTACAAACTGGATATAAATGGCATCCTTTTCTTTAACCTTATCGGCAGCGCTGAGATCATCATCATTGACCCAGCGACGGCCCACAACACGAACCGCCCAGCAGCAGCTTTGATACTCAAGCCCTGCGAACGCTTCGACAACGCGGTCATTGATTAAATCCTGGTTCCAGCGTGAAATAAAGCTCCAGTGTTGCGTGACGGGCCATACCAGCGATACGTCACTTTGTTCCAGCTGTTCGCGGTTATCGTTACGGATGCGGTAGCCAACGTTAAATAGGTGGCGATTGTCACCACGATAGCGCATGTAAATGCTGCTTTGATTGGTGCGCTGGATATCTGAATCCCATTCGAGATCACCCTGTACACGCCAATCGGAATTAAAGGCATACATCAATTCAGCGGCCAATGCCGACTCGGAGGTTTTATCGGTGCGGGCCTGAGCTCCGGTTAGCGTCACCATACGCTCATCAAAATAGAAGATTTGACCCATGCTGGCACGAGCGCGCTCAAAGCCATCACCTTCAATAAAGCGACTGGTTAAGCCCAGAGATAATTGGTCGGCATCACCAACGCGGTCTCCACCGATAAAACGATCTTCACGGAAAAGCTGGCTGTAGCTGAAATCCAGTTCGCTGGTATCGAACAGTGGGTTTTCCAGCTGGCCGGTTTCTTCAGCAACGTTCAGGTAAAATAGACGTGGCTCAAAGGTTTGTGTCAGAGGTGTGCTGAACCAGTTGGTGTCACGCTCGAAAAATAGGGCGCTGTCGAGACTGAAAACGGGCACCGCTACATCGGGCGAGTCATTTAAACCGGCGTCCAGGTCTTCGAGTTGGTATTGGGTGTATCGGTATGTCGCCTTGGGTTTGATGAAGGCGTAGGGTGTTTCGAATAACCAGCTGACTGAGGGGTCAATACGTGTACGGTGCCCCACCGCTTCGTCGAGTCCCGCAAGACTACCGTTGTCGCGGTCAAAGTAGCTGTATTCAGTGAGCAGGCCAAATTCTAGGCCTGTTGCCTTATGAGGGTAATTAGCTACTGCGAGCAGTTGCGGTAAACGGTCATAGGGTTTGTCGGCAGCGGTGATGGCACTGTCAATCGTTTGATACCCCTGCACCCGACTGGTAACAGTCCAGTGTTGACTGGAATAGGTGGCTTCAGCAAGACGCAGCAGGTGTGATTGGCTACTGGCATTAAGATCGGTGCCCAGATCATTGAAGTATTTGTCATCACTCACGGCGGTCGCAGTCACGCGAGTGCTGATATTGTTAAGCTCGTTGCCGGAATGATCAATTACGACTAACCAGCGATCTTTGCTCATAAATAGGTCATCGCTGACCAGATAAGCACCGCCCAGAACACCTTCGTTTTTCGTGTGCAGGTAACGTAACTCAGCTTCGCCCATGCTACCGCGATCACTGATGTGGCGAGGTGTTAGAGTGGCATCGTAGTTGGGCGCGATATTCCAATAATAGGGCGTCGCGACATCAATACCGTCACCTGATGTGCCGATGTCTGGCGTCAGGAAACCGGATTTACGACGATCATCGATTGGGAAACTCATGTAAGGAAAGTACATAACCGGTACATCTTTGATGTGCAGGCGAGCGTGCTTGATGGTGCCGTAGCCCGCTTCAGGATTAAGTTTTACTTCACTGCCAACCAAGTTCCAAACGTTGGAGTCGGGTGCGCAGCGGGTGATGGAACCTTGTTCAACACGTATCACGCCATCACCTTGGCGAATCAGCTTTTTGGCGCTGCCGCGCATGTGACTTTTGTGGCCCACAAATTCGGCGTTGTTAATGGTGACTTCATTGGTGTTCAGGTCAACATGGGTATCGTCGCCAGTTAGCAGAACGCCGGGCTCACGATATTGGGACTTGCCTTCAAAGTCAGCGGTACCAGCATCGCGGTTAAGAACAGCGAGATCACTTGTAACCTGACGGTAGCCTTGGTTTAAAACAACATCGCCGGATAGAGTGGTGATGCCATTTTTGTCGGTGGTAGAGCTTTCAGCGGAGCCTTGTAACGGTTGGTCAGCTGGATCCTGTTGGCGTTGCTCGCTATTAATATAGTCGGATTCAACATAACGGCCGGAGCAATAATTAGGGGTTTCCTGGTGCTGCTCATCCGTCAGAGCCTGGCGGGGAACCCAGTCGAGCTTGGGTGCCGCAACTGGCAGCGCATTGGCTTCGGCTTGATCGATGTAAGCTGGATGTTCGGGCTGAACAAAGTGAGTGCCTAAGCCATCAGCTGGTGCCACATTGCCACATTGCCAACCACCGTCAGCGGCAGCCTGGCAGCGCCAGCGATTGCTATCGCTACTGTCATTAGCTTGAGTGGCAGCCTGCAGGGAAGCGCTGACCATCAGCGCAGCTAACAGGGTGGATTTGACGGGCAAACGAGAATTGTCTGACATGCGATTAACCGGGCACATTTAGAACCGCCTTGTTAAACAAGGCCAGTCCATTATTGTTGTTATTTTGGGGTTTTGAGTCGAAATTTCTAAGACGTTTCACCCACACTAAGGTGCAGATGATAAGGCATTCGACAGGCGCCGACCAGCCCGAAACGGACTGATTATGGTGCCTGTTGTAAGGCTTAAGCTAACTTCTGTGATTTAAAGTAGGTTTATCAAAGAACGCTGACGATTGCGCTGCTTAAATAATCGATGTTATGGCTATTCACGCCAGCGACGTTGATACGGCTGTCGCCGGTCATATAAATGCTGAATTCGTCACGCAGCCGTTGCACCTGTGCCGGGCTGATGTCCAGGAAGGAGAACATACCGCTTTGTTGGGTGATAAAGGAAAAATCGCTGCTAGCACCTTTTTTGCTGAGTTGTTCCAGCAGCTGGCCGCGTAGTTGGAAAATACGTTTGCGCATGGTATCCAGCTCGTCCAGCCAGTGCTGTCGCAAAGAATCGTTTTGCAAAATGTGGGCAACTACCGCAGCGCCGTGAGACGGTGGCATGGAATAAATACCACGCACGATACGCGCTAGTTGACTGGCGCAGGCTTGAGCCTGAGTCGCATTCTTTGAAACCACCAGTACAGAGCCGGTACGTTCGCGGTAGATGCCAAAGTTTTTTGAGCAGGAGCTGGCAATCAGTAGTTCAGGTAATTGTTCGGCCATCAGGCGTACACCGTAGGCATCTTCTTCAATACCTTCCCCAAAACCCTGGTAGGCAATATCGATGAATGGGGTAAAACCTTTTTTGTTAGCTAGCTGGGTGACGGCTTGCCACTGCTGCTGAGACAAATCCGCACCGGACGGGTTGTGACAGCAGCCGTGTAATAATACCAGATCGCCAGCTTTGGCTTGAGTCAGTGTTGCCATCATTCCATCGAAATTAACACCATGGCTCGCTACATCGTAATAGGGGTAGGTTTTGATTTGCAGGCCCGTATCGCTCAGCAGTGGGATGTGATTCCCCCAGGTCGGATCACTGACCCAAATAGTTGCATTGGGGTTGCCTTTTTTTGCCAGCTCAGCGGCAACACGCAATGCGCCACTGCCGCCCGGTGTTTGTATCGTGGCAACACGGTTATCAATCAGCGCGGGATGGCTGCTTCCCAATAAAAGTGATCGCATTGCGGTGCTGAACTCGGGCGCACCAGCGGGACCGATATAAAGTTTGGTTTGTTCCAGCTCCCAAATATCACGTTCAGCCTGTTTGACCGACTCCATTACTGGCGTGTCACCTTGCTCTGTTTTGTAGACACCAACGCCAAGGTCTATTTTATTGGGGTTGCTGTCTTCACCAAAGGCAACCATCAGGCCAAGAATGGGGTCGTCGGGTAGTTGGGATAGCTTTTCAAACATAGAGATCTTCAAATAAAAGTTGGATGGCTGCCGCCTTGACAAGTATCAGAACGGCGGTGCTGATGTGATTAAAGGGTTTGCGCAGGTGCGTTAATGTACTGCGCGTTGCGCTTGGGGGTTTCCTTGTTGATAAAATTGATCATCCAATTTACCAAGACATCGGAGTCTATCGATGCGTTCAGCGAAGTTAGCGCTTCGCGGATCTTGTTAGACGTGAAATTGTCGATGTTGGCGTCCGTTAAATGGCGCAGTATCTCGGGAGTAAATTCCGGGTGTCCCTGAGTGGTCAAGATATTTGTCCCGTGTTGGAGCATGAAATAGGGACAAAATTGACTTTGTGCGATTACCTTGCTTTTGGCGGGGATGCTGGATACCTGGTCGCGGTGCAGGACCAGTATGTCGAGTTTACCCAATGGCGGGTTCATCCATGATTTTTGGGTGGTTAATTCATAAAAACCGGTACCTAATGCCCAGCCGCGCTCGCAGGGTTCGACTTTGCCACCCAGTGCTTGGGTTATTAGTTGATGACCGAAGCAGATGCCGAGCATTTTTTTGCCGGTTCTAGCGGCTTCACGCACAAAATCTTCCAGCGTTAGTATCCAGGGTGTTCTTTCATAGCTGCTGCTGGTGCTGCCTGTGAGCAGAAAGGCGTCACAGCTGTCGAGCTCCGGCAGTTCATCGTTGATCGCATCAAACATACTGAATTGTATACCTGGGTCGTTACGTAGAAATGCCGAGACTACCATGTCAGGGATGTCACCATAGGGATCCTGGATATCCTCGTCCAGGGCGCCGCACTGTAGAATGCCGATGTGTGTCATGGTTGCTAACTCTATGCTGTAGAAGGTTTTATGTTGGATTTAATACGTAAATTACAAGCCGTCGGATTATAGCCCTGAGTCAACGCCAAAGGAAACAATTTAGTATTGCTGAACAGGCGATGGAATTAATACTAAGTTTGTTGTCTCAAAGCCTCGGTAGCGGGGTTTTACGCATTGTTCTGGATGCCGTAAGATGTCGCCTTTGATTTTTCGCATAACAGGTCAATGAGGTCGATTTTGAATCATAGAAAAGCAGCCCTTTCCGAATGGGTTGTTGCCCAACTGAAAAAGCTAAACCTGTATACGGACGGGCACGATGACTCGCTTGTGACGGTGTCGGGTGATGCCAGTTTTCGGCGTTATTTCCGTACCGCTAAATTGTCGATTGGTCAAACGTTGATTGCTGTTGATGCCCCAGCAGATAAAGAAGACAGTCGTCCTTTTGTAGCTATTGCTCAAGCTTGGTTAGAGCAGGGTGTGTATGTGCCGGAAGTACTGGCAGCGGATTTTGAGTTGGGTTTTATGTTGTTGTCTGATCTGGGCGATGATTTGTTTTTACCTCAGCTGAAAACGCATGCGGATACTCTTTATCAGGCGGCAATGGGCGAGCTGGTGAGAATTCAGCAATGTGCTGCGCCGCACGATTACGAGTTGCCAGCCTACGATGCGGGAAAGTTAACGCAGGAAATGCAGCTGTGCCCCGACTGGTTTTTTAGTCAGTTGCTGGGTTTGGAGCTGACTGTCGAGCAGCGCGCGGGTTTTGATAATGTCTGCGAAAAACTGGTAAGCAGTGCCTTAGAACAACCGCAGGTATGTGTGCATCGCGATTATCATTCACGCAACTTAATGACGCTGGGTTCTTTTGAAGAGATGGCTCACGTTGGCGTGCTGGATTTTCAGGATGCCGTGGTGGGGCCGATTACCTACGATTTGGTGTCTTTGCTACGTGATTGCTACATCAGCTGGTCTGATGATAACGAAGAGAAATGGTTAGGGGACTATCTACAATTAGCCTTGCAGCACAACCTCTGGCAACAAAATGAAGTGCCGTGCTACGAAACATTCAAGCGTTGGTTTGATTGGATGGGGCTGCAACGACATATTAAATGTGTCGGTATTTTTTCGCGATTGTCTTTACGCGATGGCAAGGCCAGTTATTTGCAGGATATTCCGCGCACCTTTGCTTACCTGAAAAAAGTCTGTGAGCAGTATCCTGAGTTTGCCGAATTTAATGTTTGGTTAGATAAGGTGGTGGTGCCGGCTATGCAGAAAAGTGAAGTTCTTGGCGTGAAAGAGTCCGTATGAAAGCCATGATTCTCTGCGCCGGACGGGGTGCGCGTATGCGGCCTTTGACCGACAGCAAGCCCAAACCTTTGCTGCCCGTGGCCGGGAGGCCGCTGGTTCAGTACCTCATCGAAAAGCTCGCACAGGCGGGCGTTTCCGAGATAGTGATTAATCACGCCTGGTTGGGTGAGCAGATTGAAAGTGTGCTGGGTGATGGACGTCGCTGGGGTGTTAATATTCGCTATTCGGCTGAGAGCGAAGCGCTGGAAACGGCCGGTGGTATTATCAAGGCACTGCCGTTGCTGGGTGAAGCCCCATTTATTGTCGTCAATGGCGATGTTTGGTGTGATTACTCCTTTGAGAACCTGTTGGCGTTGAGGCCTGAAAAAGCACATTTGGTATTAGTGAAAAATCCTGAGCATAATCCGCGGGGTGATTTTTCCTTGACTGAAGACGGTTTGTTGTCGGACCAAGGTGAAAAAAAGCTTACCTTTTCGGGTGTTAGTGTCATGCATCCGCAGTTATTTTTTGGCCTTGATGCTGGCAATATGGCATTAGCGCCGTTGTTGCGCCAAGCTATCGCTTTGCAGCAGGTGAGTGGTGAGCTGCATCAGGGCGAGTGGGTTGATGTCGGTACACCGCAGCGTTTGGAAAAACTGGACAAGTCAGTGCGTGAAAAATGATCCGCAAAGAAATGCGTGCGTTAAAAATAATAGGAGTTTGATCGTAAATGATATTTGGTAAATTACTGGGCGGTATGTTCGGTTTTGGCTGGGGCGGGTTTCTGGGCGCAATCATCGGTGTGGTTATTGGCCACCAGTTTGATAAGGCGTTGTCGCGTACCATGTCGAGTGGCGCAACGGGCAATCAGGCGCAGATTCAGCAAGCCTTCTTCCGTATGACCTTTTTGACCATGGGTAAATTGGCGAAGGCTGACGGTCAGGTTTCCAAGGACGAAATTGAGTGGGCTGAGTTCGTTATGTCGCGAATGAACCTGACGGCTGATATGCGTCAGCAAGCCATGGAGCTGTTCTCAGAAGGTAAAAACGACAGCTTTGATCTAGACGGTGAGTTGGCCGGTTTTCGTCAGGTAGTGGGGCGTCATGCCACGGTTGTGCAGATGTTTCTGGAAATCCAGATTCAGGCCGCCTACGCGGATGGTTCACTAAGTCAGGCTGAAAACGTGCTACTGCGGCATATTTGTGCGCAGTTGGGAATTTCCAATATTCGCTTTGAAGCGATTCATCAGCGTATTAAAGCAGAGCGTGCTTTTGCCGGGCAGGGTGGTTTTCATCAGCAGGGCGCTGGTCAGCCGCAATATACGCCTGCCGATAAGTTGAAAGAGGCATATAAGGTGATTGGCGTTGAGGAAAGCGCCAGCGACGTGGTGATGAAAAAAGCCTATCGTCGACTGATGAGTCAGCATCATCCAGATAAACTTGTAGCTAAAGGTTTGCCTGAAGAAATGATGCGCATTGCCAAAGAAAAGACGCAGGAAATTCAGGCAGCGTACGATTTAATCAAACAGCACCGAAAGGGCTAAGTTGATAATAAAAAGAGTCCTGTTATTTCGACTAAATAAAAAGGATTTGACGTCGCTAAAGCAAAAGATTCCTCATCTATGTTAGAAATGACGGAACCTTAGGGCAGCCTTATAAATCGGGCGTGTCAAAAACACTGCCAGTGTGTAGAATACCGGCCTCAATTCACGTAAATAAATACAAGATTCCCCATGACAGATTATTTGATTGCACCCTCCATTTTAGCTGCCAACTTTGCCTGTTTGGGTGAAGAGGTCGAGAATGTGCTCGCAGCGGGCGCCGATATTGTGCATTTTGATGTCATGGATAATCATTATGTGCCGAATCTGACGATTGGCCCGATGGTCTGTAAAGCCCTGCGTCAGCACGGTGTGACAGCGCCGATTGATGCCCATTTGATGGTGTCGCCGGTTGATCGTATGATCGGCGAATTTGCCGAAGCTGGTGCGACCTATATTACTTTCCATCCCGAAGCCTCCGATCATATTGGTCGTTCGATACAGCTGATTAAAGACGCTGGCTGTAAAGCGGGTTTAGTCTTCAATCCAGCGACGCCATTAAGTTATCTTGATTATGTGATGGACGATATGGACATGATTCTGCTGATGTCGGTGAATCCTGGCTTTGGTGGGCAGAAATTTATACCTAATACATTGAATAAAATCCGCGATTTGCGTCAGCTTATTACCGCAAGTGGTCGCGACATTCGCCTTGAAGTGGATGGAGGCATCGGCATCAATAATATCGCCGACGTAGCCGCCGCTGGCGCTGACACCTTTGTCGCCGGTTCCGCCATTTTTGGCAGTGATGATTATGCCCGTACTATTGCAGAAATGCGGGCCGCTTTAGCTAAGGTCGATTAATGAGTCCCGAACGTTTTTCTGAATTA
>Ga0105356_10005333_pt1 | contig 12213 bp, 13 predicted proteins | sample GOMGulsemesocosm_3_FD_83502 | JGI IMG/M metagenome (GOLD analysis project Ga0105356, IMG submission 83502) | Methane-oxidizing microbial communities from mesocosms in the Gulf of Mexico - GOM9D Gulf of Mexico | ecosystem: Environmental > Aquatic > Marine > Cold seeps | place: Gulf of Mexico...
CATCACATGATTGTCATTTGATCAGTGCTAATAAATATGCTGGTACGGCACAAACATCTTGGTATGAAAGTTTAAGAGAAAAATTAGCTGAACGTAATTTGAAATGGCGATACAACACAAGTGTAGGGGCGGGTTTACCAATCAACTTTGCATTAAGCGATATACAAAATTCTGGTGATAAAGTTGAACGTTTATCAGGTGTTTTCTCTGGTACATTATCTTGGTTATGCTGTGAATATGATGGTTCAGCGCCATTCTCTGACTTATTATTGCAAGCGAAAGATATGGGGTATACCGAGCCTGATCCGCGAGAAGATTTATCAGGTCGAGATGTGCAACGTAAATTACTTATTTTAGCTAGAGAAGTCGGATTAACACTTGATTTAGATGATATTGAGCTTACACCTATGATGCCTTTAGAGTTGGCTGCAGGTGACTGGCAATCATTTTTAGATAAACGAGATGTGTTAGATGCTTATATGGATGAAAAACTGACACAGGCCGCAAAAGGCAACTTTGTATTACGTTATGTTGCTGAGCTAAATTTAACGGGAAGTAAACTTATTGCAAAAGTAGGTTTATCAGCAGTGAGTCAAGATGATCCTTTAGCAACATTGAAAGCGGGTGATAATATATTTGTGATTAATAGTCAGTGGTATCAAGATAACGCTTTAGTCATTCAAGGCCCTGGCGCAGGCAAAGAAGTTACAGCTGCGGGCATTCATTCTGATTTATATTGGTTAACACATTCTTTAGTTAAATAATTTAGTACTTTAAAAAATAAATTAATGCGATTATGTACTTTCAGTTGAAATAATGACTGTTGAGTTCTTAGTCGCTTTTTTGTTTTCAGAGATCTATTTAATCAATTTATAAAAAAAATATATTTTTGTTTAAACCTTTTCCTTCCAACCAAGCGTCTAATACATTAAGCAACTTAATTTGTTATCAATAAAAAATTCAAGGGATAATTTGGATGACTTTTAAATGTTAATTAAAGCCGAGCAAAGGTTTGCTGCCGTACAAGAAGATCAATTGATCTCTTTAGTGCAGCAAGGTGACAGATCTGCTTTCGAACAACTTTATAATCAATATATTAGTCGAGTTTATGCTTTGTGTTTACGATTAACTGCAGACAAGTCGACTGCTGAAGACGCAGCCCAAGAGGTCTTTGTACAATTGTGGCAAAAAATGGCAAGTTTTGATGGAAAGTCAAAGTTTTCAACTTGGTTACATAGTGTGACTGCAAATATCACGATTAGTTATATACGAAAGCAAAAAAACTGGCTGCAAAAAGTAGTAAGTACTGAAGACGCAGGCATGGATGAACAAGCAATTGAAGATGTTCATGACTTAAACGGTTTAGATAAATTGATTTTAAGATTACCGGAGCGTGCAAGAATGGTTTTTGTTTTGTATGCCGTAGAAGGTTATCGCCATGAAGAGATCTCAACTATTTTAAATATGGCTGTAGGATCAAGTAAAGCGCAATATCACCGCGCACGTAACTTATTAAAGGAGTGGTATGAAGATGAGCAATAAAGATTTTGATAATTTCTTAAAACACTCATTAGATACAATGCCTGAAGAAATTCAGCCAAAAAAAGATTTATGGCAAGGTATTGATCGTGCAATTGACTTTAATGGTAAGCCTAAAAGTAAGAATCACTTTACTAAATTATCTGTAATAGCAGCATGTTTTGCAGCAGCATTATTAAGTATTAACTTTTTATCTAATACGCAACTAACACCTCAAGGTGGCGAAATAAATAATGTAGCTTCGATGAGTGAGTTATTTGATACAGAGAAAAAAGCGTTATTAGTGCAATATCAAGCAAAACCTGCGTTAACGGATGATTGGCAATCTCAATTAGATGATTTAGAGCAAGCAGAGCAAGCTATTAAACAAGCCTTAAAAAATGAGCCGCAAAATTCGACATTATTACGAATGCTTGCGCAAGTATATAGACAACAGTTGGAGCTTATTAATCGAGTTCATCAACCGAAATGGCAACAGATTTAGGAGAATGACCATGACAATGAAATTAATCGCGATAGCACTTTTAAGTATCTCAAGTACCTTTGCATTTGCTGGTGAAAAAATAGATGAAACATTATCTGTTTCAAGTAATGGTAAAGTGATTATTGAAAACCAACGCGGCGATGTTCAAATTAAAGGTTGGAATAAATCAGAAATAAAAATAACAGGCGAGTTGGATGATAAAGCTGTTGGGTATGAGTTTAAAAGTTCTGGTAATCGCACTATTTTTAAAGTGAAAATGCCAAAACAAATGCGCAGTTGGAATTCAGGTGAAGGCTCTAATTTAGTGATTCATATTCCAATGCAAAGTGATTTAGATTTTGAAGGTGTTAATGTTAATGTTGATATTACTGAAGTTAAAGGCGGCTCAGATATTGAAACTATTAATGGTAATATTTCAGCCCAAAAATTAGCAGGGAAAATAAACTTAACTACTGTAAATGGTGGGATCAGGTCTAAAGAATTGGCTGGTAAAATTCATTATGAAACAGTAAATGGTGATATTCATGACACTGATTCACAAGGTCGTTTGCGTTTTGATGCCGTTAATGGAGATATTGATGCAAAAACAAAAGCAGAAGATATCAGAATCGAGAATGTAAATGGTGAAATAGAGCTTAAAGCGCAACTCATTCAACGTTTAGATATCAGTACCGTAAATGGTGAGTTAGATTTAACAATCCCTAGCTTTTCAAATAACGCAAGAGTGCAAATTGAAACTGTGAGCGGTAATGTGCAATTAAGCTTATCAAAGAATGCTTCTGCAAAATTTGAAATAGAATCACATGCTGGTGGCAGAATTAAAAATCACTTAACGAATGATAAGGTCAATAAACCTAAATATGGTCCTTCTAGCTCTTTAGAGTTTGAAATGTCAGGAGGAAAGGCTGATATTGAAATAGATACAATTAGCGGTCGAATTAATCTTAAGACATTATAAAAACACGAAAAACAATTTGAAAAAAGCTGAGCTTAGCTCAGCTTTTTTTATAGAATTAAAATATTAGTATTAACTGATAATCAGAGTCGATAGAATAGCCATATTAGAAGTTATTAGTATGATGAAATGGCAAAGTTCGAAAAGTCTAAAAAATTTGAAATGCAATTTGATAAACAAATTGATACTTTAAAAATCCCCCCGCACTCTATTGAAGCTGAGCAATCAGTATTAGGTGGGCTAATGCTTGATAATGAAGCATGGGATCGCGTAGCTGAGCGTGTAGTAGGGCAAGATTTTTATACGCGTACGCATAAGTTTATATTTGAGGCGATGGCAAAATTAGTTGACCTTCATCAGCCTATCGATCTGATCACCATTTCTGAAACATTAGAAAAAAATAACCAGTTAGAAGGTATAGGTGGTTTTTCATATTTAGGTGAAATCGCTAAAAACACCCCTAGTGCCGCGAATATTACAGCATATGCAGATATCGTACGAGAGCGAGCTGTTGTTCGTGAATTAATATCAGTTGCCAATGAAATTGCTGAAACAGGGTTTAACCCTGAAGGCAGAGATAGCCACGAGCTATTAGATTTAGCTGAAAGTAAAGTATTTAAAATTGCTGAGCAACGAACTAAAAGCAGTGATGGCCCGCAAAGTATTCATACTATCCTAGAAAAAACGGTTGATAAAATTGAAGCGCTTTATCAATCACCTCAAGACGGTATAACAGGTATTAGCTCGGGTTACTCTGATTTAGATAAAATGACTTGTGGATTCCAAAATTCTGATTTAATCATAGTCGCAGCACGTCCATCTATGGGTAAAACAACTTTCGCGATGAATATTGCGGAACATGCAGCAATGACCCAAGAGAAACCGGTCATTATCTTTTCTCTGGAGATGCCGTCAGAACAAATTATGATGCGTATGCTGGCATCACTTGGACGGATAAACCAAACTAAAGTAAGAACAGGTCAGTTAGATGATGATGATTGGGCGCGTTTGTCATCAACTATGGGACTACTAATCGAAAAAGGTAAGATGTTTGTTGATGACTCGTCTGGATTAACGCCTACAGAATTGAGATCACGAGCAAGGCGTATTGCACGTGATCATGATGGTGTGAGCATGATCATGGTGGATTACCTTCAATTAATGAAGGTTCCCAGTCTTTCTGATAATCGTACCTTAGAAATTGGTGAAATTTCTCGTTCACTAAAAGCTTTGGCAAAAGAGCTGGAATGTCCGGTTGTTGCACTTTCTCAGCTTAACCGTACTTTGGAGCAAAGAGCTGATAAACGCCCAATTAACTCAGATTTACGTGAATCAGGTTCAATAGAGCAGGATGCGGATTTAATTATGTTTATTTATCGTGATGAAGTTTATAACGAAGACTCTCCAGATAAGGGCGTGGCCGAAATTATATTAGGTAAACAACGTAATGGTCCAATCGGGCGTGTACGTTTAACCTTCCAAGGTCAATACTCTCGATTTGATAACTATACAGGTCCTGCAATGGATGATGATTATTAATTTGAAAAGAGTCGTTTAATGCGTTTAGCTACCGCAGAAATAAATTTAACTGCTTTAAGTCATAACCTTAAGAAAGTACGCGAGTTTGCACCAAATAGCAAAATCATGGCGGTACTTAAAGCGAATGCTTATGGTCATGGTTTAGTACAAATTGCACAAAACTTGAATGAAGCGGATGCTTTTGCGGTTGCCAGAATTGACGAAGCTTTAGCACTTCGTGCTGGTGGACTCGTTAAGCCAATCGTTTTACTAGAAGGTTTTTTTGCTAAAACTGATTTGCCAATTTTATTGGCAAATAACTTTCAAACAATTGTGCATAATGAAACACAATTAAAAGATATAGAAGAGTGTGATCTTGATGGTCAGTTAACCGTTTGGTTAAAAATTGATACCGGAATGCATAGACTCGGTATTGCACCACCTCAGTTTAACGATTTTTACCAAAGGTTAGTCGCTAACAAAAATGTAAAATCTGATATCAAATTAATGACACACTTTGCATGTGCTGATGATATTTCAAACTCAATGACACAAGCCCAATTAAAGCAGTTTAAAGCCACGACTAAACTTATGAAAGAGCAAACCTGTTTAGCTAATTCAGCTGGTATTATTGGATGGCAACAAAGTCATGGTGATTGGGTTAGACCAGGATTAATGGTATATGGTGTATCGCCTATGTTAGATAAATCAGGTGCAGATCATGGTTTAAAACCTGTAATGCGCTTAAAAACTCGCTTGATTGAAATAAAGAGAATTAAAAAAGGTGAATCAACAGGTTATGGTGCTAACTGGGCAAGTAACAGAGACACTTATTTAGGTATTATCGCTATGGGTTACGGTGATGGTTATCCTCGTCATGCTCAAACTGGTACTCCAGTTATGGTTAATGGTCGAAAAGTACCTTTAGTGGGCCGTGTATCTATGGATATGATCACAATTGATTTAGGAAATATTTTACAAGATAAAGTCGCTGATGAAGTGATTCTATGGGGCCCCGAATTACCCGTTGAAGTGATTGCAAAACACGCTGATACAATACCTTATGAATTACTGTGTAATATTACACCTAGAGTTGATTATAAGTATGTTGAGTAACGTGGAAGTTTACTCAGCATTCACCTTGTAGAGTTACAATAAGCTTTCTTGGACCACCATAATCTCGATGTTCGCCTAAATAAATTCCCTGCCATGTTCCTAAATTAAACTGACCATTAGAGATAGGAATAGATAGATTATTACCTAAAGTACTCGCTTTAATATGTGCAGGCATATCATCGTCCCCTTCATAATCATGCAAGTAATAACTTTGACATTGCGGTACAAATTGATTGAAATGACTTTCTAGGTCCATTCTGACCGTAGGATCTGCATTTTCATTGATAGTAAGACTTGCTGAGGTATGTTGAATAAAAATATGTGCTAACCCAATATGGTATTTATTGATCTCAGATAGTGCTTGTTCTATTTCATTTGTAATTAAATGAAAGCCGCGAGAACGCGGCTTTAAAGTGATTGTTTTTTGAAACCAGCTCATCGTTAAAGTTTATCGAAACAGACTTCAATGTGAGCACGGCCTGCATCAGTACTAAACGGCATAAGTACTTTAGGGCCATCACATTTGTGGGTAATAGTATGGTTAGTACCAGACACAACAATAGGTGTTGCCATATCAAATTCATAGCCTTTTTCGCCTAATAAATTTTTTGCGCCGCCTGCTACCATATTGGTAATTTCACCTACCATATCGGTGACCTCTTCATTAATTGTATCAGGTCGCTCGCCTAACATGCGCTCCATAATTGTTAATGCAAGTTCTTCATCAAAAGAGATAGATAAAGAACCTTTGGTTTGTGGACCCACCATGCCAATTAAACCTGATACATCGCCTTTTGCGACTTCCGTTTTCTTCATCATAGGCTTACCAGGCTTTAACTGTGTTTGTGCCATAGTGCTTAATACGTTCATAAGAGATGATAAAAAAGGGTTGATGAATTCTACATTCATTATACAAATCCAATTGTTATTTCAAACGAAGGCTTAAATGCCTTTCCTAATTGCTAATTCAAGTGCTTTTAGCCTTAAATTGCAAACTATTTTATTCGGTTATCGTAATTTAAATTTAGTTTTAAACTATAAAATTTACTTTTAATTACATTTTTGGCAAAGACCATGTGCTTCAATTGTTTGTCCTGACACGGTAAAACCAAGCTCTTGGGCTTGATTATTAAGTTCATGCGATATTATTGTTGAGTGCAACTCATTTACATTACCACAATTATCACAAATGAGTAACTGTACGGGATGTGTATGATCAAAATGGTGGCATAACATAAAAGAGTTTGTACTCTCTATTTTATGAATAAAACCCATTTCAGATAAAAAGTCGAGTGCACGGTATATAGTAGCGGGTTTCGCATTTGGTTCTGTGACTTTTAATTGCTCTAATAAATCATAAGCCCCAACACCGTTATCTGTTTGGGCTAATAATCCAAATACCTTTTCACGTATTGTTGTAAATCGCGTACCTTTGCTATCACATACATCTTTTGCTTTTTGGATCAGTGCGCTTTGTTCTATTTGACAGTCTATTTTCATGCATTTATATCCTTATACCAACCAGAATATCGCCTTATTGGTATTTATTAATAGATTTATTCTATAACAATGTAAAAGTAAAATCTGCTTAATATATTTATAAAATATAAATCGATATTTTTCTAAAGTTTAATTATGACTATTAAGTCTAAAGGTTATCTGTATTTAGATAATTTATTTACTGATTACTTAAAAGCTAAAAATCTTTAGCCTCTTTTCTATGTTTCTATAAGTTTGCAATATTTTTATTAATTAGTATTTGATTTTTAAAGCAAGAGTTTTGGTCTCAGATATTACGATTGAATTATTGGTTTGATTAGAAATAAATAACAATGTTTTCCCAATAAAGATAATTTAATGGGCTCTATTATGATTATATCAATGATGTTCATTTAATTGATCAGGTTAAGTACTTTTTATGAGTGCATTTTTTGCTGTTTTATTTCTAATGAAAGTACTTTGGTATTTTTTAAATAAAAACTTTTAAGGGCAAAATATGAATGTAATAAGCAATAGCGTAAATAATTATCAAGCAGTAGACATAATTAAAACGCAAAATGAAAGTAATATTAATGAAGTTAAGATAAGCACTAAATTGAGCTCATTAGAGGTAGACCGAGTTAATTTAAGTATGGCTGGAATCGAAAAGTCACAAATGGAGATTTTGGATTATCAGACAAATGGTGCTGGTGGTGGGGATGGTATAGAACCACCTCAGGTGTTAGGTGCTGGTGGCGGGGATGGTATAGAACCACCTCAGGTGTTAGGTGCTGGTGACGGAGATGGCGTAGAACCTCCTAAATAATGGTGCATATGAATGGTAAGTATAGATACGGCACTTAAAGCCTTAGGCATTTTAATTATTAAGTTTGAAATCTTTGCATTTATAATGATTTCTATCTTATTTATTCGTGAAATAATTCCTTTATTATTTCACGGTAAAAGTAATATTAAAGGTGAAAAAGACAGTGCGTTGTACTCTTGTCTTTTAAGTGCATTAACTGTCGCTATTTTTCATATTATGACCTCTGAAGTCAGAGATTTTATATTTTCATTTGATTGGGAGAAAATGAAGTTAAGAAAACTGTTTTATTTATCTATGTTATTGATGGAATGCGTTTTTGTATTAACATTGTTTTTAGTACACAAAATCAAAGGCTGTCAATTTTCTTTAGTTGCGCACTTTTGTTTTATGACATCAAGTATTATGTGCTTGATACAGTTGGTTCAATTATATTTTAGAGGTTTTTTGGGTCTTGAATTTTTTGTTCCATATTACAAATTAACGGTAGTTAGTATTAACTTGCTTGTGTTAGTTATTATTAGTATCTATCCATTAGGATCATTATATCGGATATTAAAATTGTCTAAAGAAAAATATAAGACTCTGTAAATAATTGATTAAATAACGAAGCTAGAATTCTTAATCCACTCATCTTTCATTACTCAATAGACAACTTGCCTTTTTTACTGAATGTTTTATACCCATAGTGTATAATCACCGCGTTTTGTTTAACTCTCATAGTGTGATGACCGTTATAGCACTGCCTTCTAGTGTGAAATTATAGAATGTCATTTACTCTGATCTTAAAGTGTATCTAATGTGGTTATTATTCAAAACATCTCGTAATCATAGGTAATTCAGAGCGGTTCAATATAAATGTTAAATGTAGTAAACCAAGATTCAAGCCCCGTAAATACAACAAAACCCAGTTTTAGACGTTTTTCAATCGCGCCCATGCTTGATTGGACTGATCGTCATTGTCGTACTTTTCATCGCCAGTTAACTAAGAACACTGTTTTATATACTGAAATGGTGACTACAGGTGCTATTTTATTTGGTCGAGGTGATTATTTACATTTTAATCATCATGAACAGCCCGTTGCTTTACAGTTAGGTGGGTCAGATCCTGAAGCCTTAGCTAAGTGTGCGAAATTGGCTCAAGAGCGTGGTTACAATGAGATAAACCTGAATGTCGGTTGTCCATCAGATCGCGTACAAAACGGACGTTTTGGTGCGTGTTTAATGGCTGAGCCAAAATTGGTCGCCGATTGTGTTTCTGCAATGAAAGCACAAGTTGATATTCCTGTTACTTTAAAAACTCGAATTGGTATAGATGAGCAAGATTCATATGAATTCTTATGTGACTTTATTGAGACAACGCATAAAGTGGGCTGTGATGATTATATTATTCATGCGCGTAAAGCCTGGCTAAATGGCTTAAGTCCAAAAGAAAACAGAGAAGTACCACCGCTTGATTACGAACGTGTATATCAACTTAAAAAAGATTATCCTCATTTAGATATTAGTATTAATGGTGGAGTAAAAACGCTTACAGAGTCTATTTCTCATTTAGATAAACTGGATGGTGTAATGATGGGACGAGAAGCATACGCAAACCCGTTTATACTAGCTCAAGTTGATCAACTTATTTATGGTGATGAAACGGTTAACCCTATTACACGTCATCAAGTTGTACGTAGTATGTATGATTATATTGAAGATGAAATGAGTAAGGGCGCTAACTTTTGGCACGTCGCTCGCCATATGTTAGGTATGTTTCAAGGCCTGCCTGGAGCACGTTCATACCGTCGTCACTTATCTGAAAATGGTCATGGCAAGCAAGCTAACATTAATACGATGGAAAAAGCTTTATCATTTGTACCAGAATAAATAGAAAAGCCTTTATTTATTCTGGTTACAAGTAAGATGCAGTGTCTTGATTTCGGGATTTAGATTCCCGAAATCGGAATACTATTAAAATTCAATTTATAGTTTTATAGTCAAACTCACCAAATAATTCGTTAAATTAACCATCCAAAAAACCAAAAATAAAAATACTTCTTTAAAATCAGTGTTTTGAATTTTATTTTTATAGTTGGCACATACCTTGTAATACCCTATGTAACTTTAAAACAAAATCGACATTATTTAATTTCAAGGAGAATCAAATGTCAAAGTTTACTCAAAAAGTTGCAGTCGGAATTTTTGCTATTTTAGGTCTATCAGCTTCAGCGAATGCAGAGCAAGTAAATTTTAAAACCATGATGGATCAGACTGTTTTATCTCAAGTTAATGAAGCTATAACACAAATAGAAAAAGAGACTTTTAATAGTATTAAAATGACTCTGAATGAGTTGAATCATGCAATTCGACCGAATCGCGTCATTATTAGAGATCTTAAAGTGCAATCGAGTATTAAACCAAAATCTTTCATTATTGCTCAAGTAACTAAGTAAGGCTATTTTATGATTCAATCATCGTTATTGTTCAGTATCTTACTTACACCAGTTGTAAGTTTGTTATTGACGTTTATGGGTGTTCAGCTAAGTCGTAGAGCACCTACTTTAATGCAATGGTGTTTTGGTCGAAGATAAATTTAACTTAAGTATCCTTAAGTTAAATTTATCATTATGTTAATGGTTTTCCATTCATCATTTATATTAACCATTCATCACTTTATTAAATAATTTGAAAATAATTAAGTTATTTTACGGTCTCTATTAATGGTTAACACACAATTTAGGTGGCTCTCATGTTTGATTTATTTCCGCTTTTAACATTATTTTTAATTCCTGTATTAAGCATGGCTGCGACATATATTGGCGTTAACTTATTTCAAAAACTACCTTATTACTCACAATTGTAATAATCTTAAATTATTGACTTAATCAATACTAAAATCTAAGAGATTTTAATACTCATATATCTTCAAAGAATCATAATTACTTACATATATTTTACGCATAAATTTATATCAATCCTCGTAATAACAAACACCTATAACCTATGTGCAGCTATTTAATTAATAAAATCATTAACTCTTATATACCATAGCGAGATGTTTTATTGGGGAGCTTGTTTAATTTTTTATTTTTAAGTCAAAAAAAGGTTTCTCCAAGTTTCAGAGTACATATTTAATCGGAATTAAACTTTTAGTTTCTGTTCATTCTTTTTGAACGGCTAAAAAGAACGAACCAAGAAAAAGCAGCCCCTACAGTCACACTTATCCTCAAACTTTAAATTGATGTGAACGCAACCGTCATGAAAGGCACGTCCCTATATCAATCATGACTTGGCAAACATCCTGTTTGTAGATTGTTCATCAATTTTAATATTGGTGAATAACTTAAAACTATGATCAAAAATTGGATATAAATTCAGCTTTGAAATCGTTTGGTCAATTAGACTATTTCTAGTGGTTAAATTAACCAAATATTATTCTAGTATGGTGGGTATACACTGAAAATAGTTTTTATATTTAACTTTTGTTTTTACTTCGTTGTTTTTTAACGACTTTTAATTTTCTCATTAGTTGGCACAGCAATTGTAATAACTAAGGTAGTCAAATGAAAAAATTATAAATCAACAAGGAGAATGGTTATGGGAGTATTTACTCGTCTAACAGATATTATTCAATCAAATGTTTTATCAGCATTAGATAAAGCTGAAGACCCTGAAAAATTAGTACGTCTAATGATCCAAGAAATGGAAGAAACATTAGTTGAAGTCAGAAGTGCTCAGGCTGGATTTTTGGGAGATAAAAAAGCGCTTAACCGAGAATTGAATGCATCTAATCAGTCTATTGATTTTTGGCAACAAAAAGCAGAGTTAGCACTTGAAAAGCAACGAGATGATTTGGCAAAGTCTGCTTTAGTGGAAAAAAATAAAGCGATTAAAAATGTTGAAAATTTAAACGCTGAATTAGTTAAAGTTGATTCTGCATTAAACAAATTAAAAGCTGATGTAGATAATTTACAAGCTAAATTAAATCAAGCAAAAGCGAAACAAGCTAGCATTATGAAAAGGGAAGAAACTGCGACTTCAAGATTAAAAGTCAAAACGCAACTTCACAGTGAACAGATTAATAAAGCATTAGAGCGTTTTGAGTCTGTGGAACGAAAAGTAGATGAAATTGAAGCAAAAGTAGAGTCTTATGATTTCGGTAAAGCACCAAGTTTGCAGCAGCAATTTGATGAGCTTGAAAAAAATGATGAAATTGAAGCGCAATTAGCAGAACTAAAAAAGAAAGTTGCGGCTTAATCAATAAATAGGAGGGGAAATTATGAGTAAATATCAAAATACAAATTCATTTTATAA